>WBZS01000228.1_pt1 | contig 97106 bp, 92 predicted proteins | sample 5204201 | NCBI WGS metagenome assembly WBZS01 (sample SAMN12344357, study PRJNA552823) | activated sludge metagenome | biome: Activated sludge suspended growth; feature: Nitrification reactor; material: Wastewater; isolation source: activated sludge from nitrification reactor of wastewater...
CGTTGATGGTCGGCGATCATGGCGATCAGCCCGTCGGCCCGGCGCATCGCCGGCGTCACCAACTCGGCTGCGGCCTCCCCGTTTCCGTGTCCGTCTTCTTGGTCGGCGCGTTGGAGGTGGGCGGCGTGAGCATCCACGATCCGGAGGAACGGTTCGGCCTCACACACCGGCAGGCTGCCCTTGATGAGCACCGACCCGTGATGATCCGGTTTGAACACCAGGTGCCGGTCGCGTTGGGCTTGGGCATACTCACGCTCCAACCGTTCGGCCTCCAACTGATCGCACAAGTCCGGGGCCACCACCTCCAGGAGGTGCCGGGAGAGGCGGCGGAGTTCGGTGCTGTTGTGGGTAGCGGCGAAACCCACCATCAACGCCTGGGCCCGCTCCACCACCTGGGTGGGGAACTCGGCCGGCAGCTTGTCGAGCACGCCGGTGATGGCGTCCGCCTGCGTGGGCGACACGGTCCCAGCGGCGGCGTCTCCCACGTGCCGGAAGCGTTCGAGTTGCCGGCCCTGGGCGAGGAGGCGTCCGGCTTCACGGCTGGTCAGGGTGGCCGTATCCGCCAGCCAGGTGGTCGTCGACGTGCCGTGCTCCCGGGACGCCACCTCCCGGGCATCCAGCCGGGCGGTCAATAGGGTCTGCCAGGCGTGCAAGCGGGCCTCGACCCGCAACCCGGCCACCAACAGCCGTAACAGGTCGGCGTCCGACTCCAGGGCGAGCCGGCCATCGCCGAGCGCGTCCAGGGCGGCGTCCATGACGGCCAGCAGTTCGCTGCCCGTCAGTCCGGCCAATCCCGTTCCCATACCGACCACGCTAGAACGCGCCTCGGACAGTTTTCGAACGAGAACCCGCTGCTCTGCAAGGAACTTTGAGAGCAATAATTATCCACAAATCGCGCGTAGGCTCTTGACAAGCGTCAGTTGGGTTCTGCTACGCGGCCAGCACGGTGGTGGTCAAACGACCACGAGTCGCAGGGTCCAGACGTGGATGAGGTGGTGGCGTTTCTGGGTGGCAGTCCGGGGGTGGCAGCCCCGGGGATGCCAACAATCCTCGGCAAGACGATCGACCTCCCGGCTGGATCCTCCGCCGGCCATGGCCCTCGCTCCCCGTAGTTGAGTGCGCCCGCCGTGCACCGGGAGCGCAGTCAACTACGGGGAGCAATGCTCGCAAGCCCACGCCGGTGGCGCCCGGAAGCGGGCGGCGTCCGACCCGGGCACGCAGCCGGGAGGACGTCGGCCGGGGCGCTATGTCCTGGCGATGGGACGGGGTTCCGAGAGGACCATGTGAAGAGGGGACAGAACCGAGGGGGACGGTGCCAAGGGGAGCGCGCCGAGGGAGCGCCGAGGGGATGCGTGCTGAGGGAATGCGTGCTGAGGGACAGAGCCGAGGGGACACGTGCCGAGGGGACAACTCCGAGGGGGGACGCCGTGTGAGGGACCCCCCCCACCGACGGGGTAGGATCCGGGACGAGAACAGTCCCCCACACAGGAGTGCGCGTGATGAGTTGGTCGGCCCGCGGCATGGTCGGCGGCCTGGTGGCCGCGACGTTGATCCTCACGGGGTGCTCGACGCCACCGTCGGCCGCCGCGATCGTCGGCGACCAGCAGATCAGCCACACCTCTGTGCGGCAGGCGGCCTCAGCCCTCGTGGCGGCGTCCGGAGCCGAAGCGGACGTCGCTCTACGTCAAGCCGCGTACGACCTGCTCATGGGTGAGGCGTCCGACCAGATCCTGGCCCGGCACGACCTGATGGTCACCGACGCCGAGCGCGCCGAACTGCTGGCCACCAGCGAGACGGCCAACGCGATCGCGAACACCCCCGACGGCGCCGAATGGGGCCGCAGCGTCGCACAGACCTACTTGGCCATCGAGCGGTTGGGCAGCGACGCCTACGCGTCCGACATCGCCGACTTGGGCATCGTGGTCAACCCGCGGTACGGGTCGTGGGATCCGGCCCAGGTGACCGTGGTCGATTCCGCCCTCTCGGCGCCCTTCGACCCCCTCGCCGTGAACCGCTGAGGTGACCCCCGAGGCTCCCCAACCCGGCCCGGACGCCGCCCCACCCGCTCCGGACGCCGCCCACCCCGGCCTGACGCGCCTGGTCGACGTCATGCACGCGCTGCGCGCGGGCTGCCCCTGGGACGCCGAGCAGACCCACCTCTCGCTGGTCTCCTACCTCATCGAGGAGACGGCCGAGGTGGTGGAGGCGATCGAGTCCGGCGACGACGCCCACCTGGCCGAGGAACTCGGCGACCTGCTGCTGCAGGTGGTGTTCCACGCCGAGATCGCCGCCGAGCAGGGACGCTTCACCGTCGACGACGTCGCCGAACGCATCGCCGACAAGCTCGTCCACCGCCACCCGTACGTCTTCACGGACGCGGGAATCCCCAACGACCTCATGGCCAGTTGGGAGCAGCGCAAGCGCGCCGAGAAGGGTCGCACCTCGGCCCTCGACGGCATCCCCGCCCCCCTGGACACCCTCGCCCGCGCCACCAAGGTCGTCTCCCGCTCCCGCCACCACGGCGTCGGGGTCGACCTCCCCGACGAGCCCCTGGACGCGGACGCCGCCGGCGCCGGACTCCTCGCCCTCGTCGCGCGCGCCCAGGCCTCCGGGGTGGACGCCGACCAGGCCCTGCGTGCGGCCGTCCGGCACCTGGAGGCAGACGTTTACCACGCCGAAGCGGCGGCGGGCGAGCCGGGCGACCCAGCGCCCGGGGCGATAGGGTGAGCATCGTACGAAACACCGACGAAAGGCACGAATCGTGGCACTGATCGAAATCGTCAACGCCCGCGAGATCCTCGACTCCCGAGGCAACCCCACCATCGAGGTCGAGGTGCTCCTCGACGACGATTCGCAGGGTCGCGCGGCGGTCCCGTCCGGCGCATCCACGGGCGCCTTCGAGGCCGTCGAGCTCCGCGACGGCGACAAGGCCCGCTACGGCGGCAAGGGAGTCCTGAAGGCCGTCGAGAACGTCAACGAGGCCATCGCCGAAGAGGTCATCGGCTTCGACGCCACCGACCAGCGCGAGATCGACGCCGCCATGCTCGAGCTGGACGGCACCGACAACAAGGGCAAGCTGGGCGCCAACGCCATCCTGGGCGTGTCCCTGGCCGTCGCGCACGCGGCCGCCGAGTCCGCCGGGCTGCCCCTGTTCCGCTACCTCGGCGGGCCCAACGCGCACGTCCTGCCCGTCCCGATGATGAACATCCTCAACGGCGGCGCGCACGCCGACTCCAACGTCGACATCCAGGAGTTCATGATCGCTCCCGTCGGCGCCGACACGTTCGCCGAGGCGCTCCGCATGGGCGCGCAGGTCTACCACCAGCTGAAGAAGGTTCTGCACGACAAGGGCCTGTCCACCGGCCTCGGCGACGAGGGCGGCTTCGCCCCCAACCTCGAGTCCAACCGGGCCGCCCTCGACCTGATCGTCGAGGCCATCGGCCAGGCGGGCTACGTCGCCGGCAAGGACGTCTGCCTCGCGCTCGACGTCGCGGCGTCCGAGTTCCATGACAACGGCTCCTACACCTTCGAGGGCCAGCAGAAGTCGGCCGACGACATGATCGCCATCTACGCCGAGTGGGTGGACGCCTACCCGCTGGTCTCGATCGAGGACCCGCTGAACGAGGACGACTGGGAGGGCTGGCAGGCCATCACCGAAAAGCTCGGCGCCAAGGTGCAGCTGGTCGGCGACGACCTGTTCGTCACCAACCCCGAGCGCCTCCAGCGCGGCATCGACTCCGGTGCCGCCAACGCGCTGCTGGTCAAGGTGAACCAGATCGGCACGCTCACCGAGACCCTGGACGCCGTGGAGCTGGCCCACCGCAGCGGCTTCCGCTGCATGATGTCCCACCGCTCGGGCGAGACCGAGGACACCACCATCGCCGACCTGGCCGTCGCCACCAACTGCGGCCAGATCAAGACCGGCGCCCCGGCCCGCTCCGACCGCGTGGCCAAGTACAACCAGCTCATCCGCATCGAGGAGACCCTGGACGACGCCGCCGTGTACGCCGGCCGCGCCGCCTTCCCGCGGTTCAAGGGCTGATTCCGCTCCACTCGTCGGCGGCCGGATCCCTTCGGGGTCCGGCCGTCCGGCGTCCGGGGTGGTGGGGCGGCGAGCTGCGCCGGAGGTGCACCGGTTCTGCACCGAAAGGGGACGGTTCTCTTTCGGTTCAGCCGGACCGGTCTGAACCGGAAGAGAACCGTCCCCTTTCGGTTCATCCGGCCACCCGTGCGTGTCTGCGTCCCCGGCGCGGTCGCGCCGCCTAACCTGAAGAAGACCACGTGTACGGAAAGGGAACCGTCCCCTTTTGGTTCAACCTCCGTCCCCCTTCCCCACGAGAGGCAGTCACGATGGCGCGCGACCCCCGGCTGAATCGTCAGCCGTCCGGTCCCGGGCGCTCCACGAAGAAGCGACCCCGGGCGACGGCCCCGGCGACCGCTTCCGCGGGCGACCTCGCGCCGTCCGCGCCAGCCGTGGCCGGTGCCCCGAAGCGCACCCGTCGGCTGCGGCGTCCGCTGGGCAACCTTGGGTTCACGCGCCGGGCGCTGGTGCTGTTCGCCGTGTTGGGGGTGCTGGCGCTGTCGTTCGCCGGGTCGCTGCGCGTCTACCTCGTCCAGCGCAGCGAGCTGGCCCTGGCCCAGCAGCAGATCGCCGACCGCACCGCGCGCGTCGAGTCGCTGGCGCTCGAGCTGGAGCGCTGGGACGACCCCGCCTACGTCAAGGCGCAGGCGCGCACGCGGCTCGGCTGGGTGATGCCCGGCGAGGTCGGGTACCGGGTCATCGACGCCGACGGCCGCGTGCTCAACGGCAGCGAGGACATCGAGGGCGTGGGCAGCAGCGAGCGCAGCGACCTGGAGGCGCGCTGGTGGGACAAGCTGGCCGGGTCCGTGCGCGTCGTCGACGAGCCGGTGGCCGCCCGGCGCTGAGGACTGTCCGCGCTCGGGCGCGCGGCGGGTAGTGTGGGACGGTGCTTGATCTGGAGCCCGCGTCGACGACGGACGTGGCCACGCTGGAGGCGCAGCTGGGGCGCGCGCCCCGCGGCATCGCCGGCATCGCATGGAGATGTCCCTGTGGTCGTCCGGGCGTGGTGGCCACCGAGCCCCGTCTACCGGACGGCACGCCGTTCCCCACCACGTTCTACCTCACCTGCCCGCGCGCGGTGGCCGGCTGCTCGACGCTCGAGGCCGGCGGGCTGATGGCTGACATGACCGCACGCCTGGACGCCGACCCGCACCTCGCGGCGTCCTACCGCGCCGCCCACGAGGCCTACCTCGCCGACAGGGCCGCGCTGGGCGACGTCGCCGAGATCACCGGGGTGAGCGCGGGAGGCATGCCCACGCGCGTCAAGTGCCTGCACGTGCTCGCCGCGCACGCCCTGGCCGCCGGCCCCGGCGTCAACCCGCTCGGCGACGAGACTCTCGCCGCGCTGGGCGACTTCTGGACCCGTCCCTGTCTGGAGGCAACCCCTTGAACGAACGCGTCGCGGCCGTCGATTGCGGCACCAACTCCGTGCGGATGCTCGTCGCCGAGGCGTCCGGGGCGGGCGGCTTCACCGAGCTCGACCGCCAACTGCGGCTGACCCGGCTGGGCCAGGGGGTGGACGCGACCGGGGAGTTCCACCCGGACGCCCTGCGCCGCACCTTCGCCGCCTGCGACGACTACGCGGACGTGCTCGGGCGGCTCGGCGTCCGGCGGGTGCGGTTCGTGGCCACGTCGGCCGCGCGCGACGCCGCCAACCGCGAGGAGTTCTTCGCCGGCGTCCGGTCGCGGCTCGGGCTGGACGCCGAGGTGATCGACGGCGACGAGGAGGCCCGGCTCTCGTTCGCGGGGGCGCTGTCCGCGGTGCCGGACGCCGAGGTCCCGGCCCTGGTGATGGACATCGGCGGCGGCTCGACCGAGCTCGTGTTGGGCCGGCCCGGGTCGTTGCGGGGAGCGGTCTCCCTCGACATGGGGTCGGTGCGCCTGCGCGAGCGATTCCTGGCCGGCGACCCGCCGCGCCCGGGCGAGATCGAGGAGGCGACAGAGTTCGTCGACGACCTCCTGGACGCCGGCGCCCCCGACATCGCCGCCGCCCGCACGTGGATCGGCGTCGGCGGCACGGCGACGTCGCTGGCGGCGATCGTGCTGGGGCTGGCCTCCTACGACCGGGCGCGCGTGCACCGGACGGTGCTGAGGCGCGCCGACCTCGTCGCGCTGGCGTCGCGGCTGTTGTCGCTGCCCGTGGCCGACGTCCTGGCCATCCCGACCATGGAGCCCGGACGCGCCGACGTGCTGTGCGCCGGGGCCCTGATCTGCGCCCGGGTCGCCGCCAGGGCGTCCGTCGACCTGACGGTCAGCGAGTCGGACATCCTCGACGGCCTGGTCGCCGGACTCCTGGACGCCGCGGTGCCGGCCACGTCCTAGACTCCCCTCAGCCGAGCGCGGCGCCCCCGTGGCCCAACCGGCAGAGGCAGGCGGCTTAAACCCGCCGTGGTGCGGGTTCGAATCCCGCCGGGGGCACGACCGGGGGCGCGTCCGGGGGATGGAATAGCGGGCCCGCCGGAGGCGTTGCCTATCATGGAGCTCACCAAAGGACAGGAAGGCCCTTCGATGCGCAGCAACAACCCCGTCTTCACCCGGGCAGAGACGTTCCAGCCCGGTGCCGGCGCGCCGCAGCAGGCGGCCCCGGGCCAGTCCCCCTACGGCCAGGCGCCGTACGGTCAGCAGCAGTTCGGCCAGCAGCAGTACGCCCCTCAGGGCTACGGGCAGCAGCCCTACCCCCAGCAGGCGCCCGGCCAGCCGGTCCAGGGCCTCATGACCATCGACGACGTGATCACCAAGACCGCGATCACGCTCGGCGTGTTGTTCCTGAGCGCGGCGCTCACGTTCATGTTCATCCCGCAGACCCTGCTCTACCCCGCGCTGATCGTCAGCGGCCTGGTCGGGTTCGTCACGGTGCTGCTCGTGGCGTTCCGGCGAAAGGTCAACCCCGCCTTCGTGCTGGTGTACTCGGTCATCGAGGGCGTCTTCATCGGCGCATTCAGCCTGATGTTCGAGCTGATGTGGCCTGGCATCGTGATGCAGGCCGTCCTCGGCACGTTCGTCGCGGCCGGCGCCACGCTCGCCGCATACAAGGGCCTGCGCATCCGGGTCACCAACCAGTTCCGCCGCATCGTGACCATCGCGACGCTCGCCTTCGCCGGGCTGATGCTGGTGAACTTCGTGCTCGCGCTGTTCGGCGTGAACCTCGGCCTGCGCACCGTCGGCGGCGGGGTCAACCTGCTGGCCGTCGGCATCTCGCTGCTCGCGGTGGTTCTGGCCGTCGCGAACCTGATCATGGACTTCGACTTCGTCGAGCAGGGCGTCCGCAACGGCCTGCCGGCCTCGGAGTCCTGGCGCGCCGCCTTCGGCCTCACCGTCACCATGGTGTGGCTCTACACCGAGATCCTGCGGATCATGAGCTACTTCCGCTCCAACTGACCGGCGCGGCGTCCGTCGCTCTGTCCACGAACCCCCGTCCGATCGTCCGGGCGGGGGTTCGTGGCGTTCCGTGGCGTCGAAGCCGCGGCTCGTCGGGCCAAGGGCCGCCGGGGGCAAGTTCCGGCGCCGCAGTGGGACCCCAGAGCACGTGCGCCTGCCCGTAGCGCATGCCCGCGTCCGGCCGGGCGCACACGCCACCAACAGGGGCAGGCGCGGGCGCGGCCCCGGTTGTGGTCACCCCTCAGGTCGGGCAATGGGAGCAAACGCCCCCCAGGGGAGCAAACGTCACCGACGACGGCAACCCAGCCGCACCCGTGGCGTCCGGACCCCTGCTCAACCCGCCGGACGCGGCTCAGCAAGCCGCACCCGCGGCGTCCGGACCTCGCTCAACCCGCCGGACGCTGGCGCCACTGCCGGAAGAGCGTCGGCGCGTGCTTGCCGAGGAGCGCGCGGGACCCGTTGATCCACGCCACGTCCCACAGTCTGTCGTAGGGGATCCAACGCGAGCTGGCGGTCGTGCCGCCGACGTCGTGGACGATGGGGTCGACGGGTTGCCGGCAGTGGGCGGCGTAGATCAGCCGGACCGCGTGGAAGTCCTCGACGACGCCGGTGGGGGAGTGGCCGATCCAGTGGTCGGACTGCATGTCGAGGAACTGCACCACCTCGATCTCCTGCCCGGTCTCCTCGTACGCCTCCCGCTGGACGGTCGTGGCCGGGTTCTCGCCGGGGTCGATGCCGCCTCCGGGGAGCCCCCACATGCCGGGGACGGCGGTGCGCCCGGAGAACTCGGTGGCCAGCAGCCCGCGCGCGGACACCACCATGGCGTACGCGGCCAGCCGCTGCCGGACGACGGGGTCGGAGCACATGAGCTCCCCCCGCAGCGTCGTGCGGGTCTTCTGCGGGCCGCGGGGCGTGACCGGACGGCCGTGGCTGGACACCTGCAGGGTGACGAGCAGGTCCTCCACGGTGCCGGTGACGGACAACGGCCGGACCACGCGATAGCCCAGCTCCCACGCCACCTGGTGGGGATCCTTGCCGTGGCCGAGCGCGAAGGACAGCACCGGGGCGCCCCCGGGGACCTGCACGCCGACGATCTGCATCTGCCCATCTTCGCCGCACTGGTGGCGCTGGCCAAGCCGACGCCCCACGCCGAGCGCCACCACCTCCGCGGACTTGAGGAGTCGGACTATGCTCGGAGTCGTTCGCGGGCAGCCAAAGGAGGCAGCGGTGCAGTACAACTCTGGAGCCCAGCTCGATCCCTCACAGATGGGCAGCGGGGGCAGCGGGCGGCGCGGCGGGGGCATCGCTGTCGGCGGCGGCGCGGGCATCCTCATCATGATCCTGGCCCTGTTGTTCGGTTTCGACCCCGGCGCGATCCTGGGCGGGAGCGGCACGGGCACCACCGGCGAGACCGGCAACAAGTACGCCGAGTGCAAGACCGGCGCCGACATCGCCGCCAACCGCGACTGCCGGTTCGTGGCGTACACCAACTCCATCCAGGCGTTCTGGAAGGAGGCGCTGCCCGGCTACGAGCAGTCCAAGACGTACACCTTCACCGGCTCGGTGCAGACCGGGTGCGGCACCGCGACCTCGGACGTCGGTCCGTTCTACTGCCCGGCCGACAACACGGTCTACCTCGACACCAGCTTCTTCGACGAGATGCTGCCCCAGCTGGGCGCCGTGGGCGGGGACGCCGCCGAGGCGTACGTGATCGCCCACGAATACGGACACCACATCCAGAACCTGACCGGCATCATGGGCAAGGTGCAGGCCCAGGGCCAGACCACCGGGCCGACCTCTCCGGCCGTGCGGCTCGAGTTGCAGGCCGACTGCTACGCCGGCGCCTGGCTGCGGCACGCCACCACCGAGGCCGACAGCCCGATCGCCCAGGTGACCGCGGACGACCTCAACCGGGCCGTGGACGCCGCCATCGCCGTCGGCGACGACAAGGTGCAGCAGACGACGTCGGGCCGGGTGTCGATGGAGTCCTGGACGCACGGCTCGTCCGCCCAGCGCAAGAAGTGGCTGGCCACCGGCTACAACACCGGCGACCCGAACCAGTGCAACACCTTCGGGGCGGCGTCGCTCGGCTGAGCCGTTGCTCGGGCCGACCGAGCGACGAAGGAGAACCGCCCGTCAGTCCATCACGTTGCCGAGCAGATCCGTGACGAAGGACCGGGCGCCGACGGTGAAGTAGAGCCGAGGCGTCCCGGTACCCGCGCGGTCGTCGGCGACGCAGGACCAGGCCTGGTCGAGGGTGAAGCTGCCGTCCTCGTGCAGTCGTTCGAGCACCGCCCACACCACCGCTGGCCGGACGAGGCCCGAGTCGAACGCGCGCAGCGTCGACTGTTCGGTGCGCGAGGTGACGATGACGGGCGTCCGGGCGGTGCGCTGCCGGCGCACCACCGTGCCCGCGGTCGTGGCCGGGGTGTCTAGGTAGACGCCGAGGGCCGACCCGAAGCCCACCGCCTGGGCGACGCCGCGGGGGCCGACGGCGTCCGCGTGGCCGGCCTCCAGCCCCCAGGCGCTGGTGAAGTCGAGCGTGGGCAGCAGCGTGCCGTCGGGATGGAAGAACACCGTGCGCGACTCGGGGTTGGTCGAGACCGTCATGGCGACGCTCCCGCCCGAGTAGTCGACGACCTGAAGCTCGGGGCGGGCGTCCGACCCCGACACCGCCCGGGCCGCCCGGAACAACGCCCCCGCGTCGGACAGGTCGAACTCGTCCGGGTCGAACGTGGCCTGCGCGACGTAGTTGATGTCTGACTCGACCTGCTGGATGCGCCCCTGTCGGTACGCCCAGGTCTGGGCCTGCCCGTTCTTGACGACGGCCACGGAGGCGTCGCGTTCGGCGACCGTCACCATCACCGCCCGGCGGGCGCCGGCGGTGGCCAGCAGTTCGGTGACCAGGGCGTGCGCCACCCCGGGCTGGGTCAGGTCGACGGCCGGGTCGGCCGTCGCGGTCGCCGGGGCGGACGCCGTGGGCTGCGGCGAGCTGGCGGGCGGGACCACCGAGCACCCGGACAGCGCGACGGCTGCGGCGGCGAGGCCGGCCGTGGCGCGTCGGCAGGGGGTCACATCGCGGAGCCTACCCTTGCCCGGGCCCGCCTCCCTCGCCGCTCACGGGCAGCCACCGACGCCACCAGTCGAGGACGGCGTCGAACCGCTGGCGCCGGTGCCATGGCGTGCCCGAGCGGGAGAGCTCGTGGTTCTCCCCCGGGAACACCAGTAGCTCGGCGGGCACGCCGGCCTGCTTCAGGGCCGTGTAGTAGCGCAGCGCCTGGGCCAGCGGGCAGCGCAGGTCGAGCTCGGAGTGCAGCACCAGGGTCGGCGTGCGCACCTCGTGCGCCAGCAGCGTGGGGGACTGCCGGTTCTGCTCGGCCAGGTCGGGGCCGTTGTAGGCCGACATGAAGAACCACCCGATGTCGGAGCTGCCCAGGAACGACGCCGGGTCGAGGAACCCGCGCTCGACGATCGCGCCCGCCCACCGATGGTCGTGGGCGATGATCCAGGCGGTCAGGTAGCCGCCGTAGCTGCCGCCCATGATGCCGACGCGGGCGGCGTCCAGGCCCTCCACGGTGGCGGTGGCGTGGTCGAGGAAGGCGAGCACGTCGGCGGCATCCAGGTTGCCGAAGTCGTGCCGGATCGCCGCCCCGTGGGCCTGGCCGTACCCGGCCGAGCCGCGCGGGTTGCACGCGACCACGGCGTAGCCCGCCTCGGCGTACACCTGGAACTCGTCGAAGAAGGCCGGGCCGTACGAGGAGTACGGGCCGCCGTGGATGCAGAGCAGCACCGGGTGCGGCCCCTCGCCCTCGGGCACCAGCGCCCAGCCGTGCACCGGATGGCCGTCGGGTGACGTGGCGGTGAGCTCGCGGGGGACGACGATCGTGGTGGCCTCCCGCAGGGACGCCGCCCAGTGCGTCAGCCGGCGCTGCCGGCCCGGGCTCAGCAGGGCCGCCTCGCCGGGGGTGCCGGCGTCGGCGACGATCGCCAGCACGTCCGACCCACCGGGGACCGCGGCGTACGAGCGCACGCTGGTCGACCCCGGCGAGAGGGTCACGACCCCGCCGCCGGCGTCCACCCGCAGGAGGACGTTCGTGCCCCGGACGTTGCGGCTCACGAGCACCGCGTCGTCGCCGGACGCCGCCAGCGGCCCGTCCGGCTCGACGTCCTCGGGGTCGGTCAGCCGCCGGACGCCGCCGACGGCGTGGTCGTCGGCGTCGTCGTCCTCAGGGTCGTCCCGCCGCAGGATCCGGTCGGCGTCCGCGACGTAGACGGCCGCGTTCTTGGCGACGAAGTCGCGCCCGTCCTCGCCGAGGTCTACCCCCAACGCGAACAGCCACCGCCCGTCGCCGGAGGGGCGGGCGCCCGAGAACGACAGCCGGGGGTCGTTCAGCACCGGGGTGGTCTCGCCCGAAGCCACGTCGACGCGGTGGATCGCGGAGCGCAGGTGGGTGTCGGCGTCTTCGTCGCGGGCCGACGTCACCAGCACTGCGTCGCCCGCGGCCGTGAACGTCGGCTCGCTCACGTCGAAGTCGCCTTGCGTGAGCTGCCGGGCCTCGGGGACCAGCCGCGGCTCCGGCGCCGCAGCGCCCTCGGCGGCCCGAGCCGCGCGCCCGACGGGCGTGACGGGCGGCTCGGCGGCCGGGTCGGGGGCGTCGACGACGAACAGCTGGCGTCGCCGGTCGCCCGTCCAGCCCAGCCCGTTCTCCTGCACCTGGTAGCCGGTCAGGTGGCGCGGATCCTCCGCGTGGGCGCCGACGCCGTCCAGGGTGCCGTAGCGGCCGTCGTCGGGCACGCGGGCGACGAACGCCAGCTTCGTCGAGTCGGGCGACCAGCAGAACTCGCCGACGCCCAGCTTGGCGTCCGTGGCGCGGACGGCCTCGCCCCCGGACGCCGGGGCGACGAACAGCTGCGGGCGCGCGTCCGGGGTCGCCCGCAGGAACGCCAGCAGCCGGCCGTCCGGGCTGAACTGCGGCGCGGTGTCCCGGTGACCCCGGGTCAGGCGGCGCGGCGGCTCGGCGCCGACCAGGTCGAGGCGCCACAACTGGCCCACGTAGTCGTCGGCCTCGAAGCTCGCCCGCGTGAGCGCGACGACGCCGTGGCGGCCGTCCGGGTGGACGCTGGGGGTGCCGGGAACCAGGAGCAGGGGAAGTTGATCGGGACGCATGGGCGGAGCCTAGCCCGCCCCGCCGACGGGCTCAGCCGCCGGTCCCTGAGCTTGTCGAAGGGTCAGGCGTCGGCCAACTGCCCGCGCTCGCGCAGGTCGGCGACGATGCGGGCGTGGAACTCCTCGTCGATGCGGTAGCGGGTCAGGTAGACCAGGTAGCTGACCACCATGAGGGCCAGGGGAAAGACCATCATCATGGTGCGCATGCCGAGCAGGCCCTCGGCGGTGACGTCGTCGGGCGTGGGCGCCTCGTTGATGCCCGTGACGATCAGCGTGGCCCCGACGATCGCCGTACCGACGGCCCCGCCGACCTTGTTGATGAACGGGTTGAGCGCGAAGGTGACCGAGCCGTTGCGGCGTCCGAGCTTCCACTGGCCGTACTCGATGCAGTCGCTGAGGAACACGATCATCAGCACGACCACGAACGACTGCCCGACGAACAGCAGCAACCCGGCGAGGCCGATCCAGACGATGTTCATCGGCGAGAAGAAGAACACCACGTACCCGGCCGTGACCAGCCCCATGGCCAGGGTGTACAGCTTGCGCCGGGTGAACCGCTTGCGGATCACGGGGAACAGCGCGAACCCCAGCAGCTGCCCGACCCCCAGGATGGCCGCGAACGGCGCGTACATCGAGGCGTCCTTGTAGGCGTAGGTGAAGAAGTACACCCCGAAGCTGGTGGTGGTGTTGTAGCCGATGAGGAACAGGACCATCGCCGCGGACGTCCACAGCAGCTGGTCGTTGCGGAACACCGCGGCCGCGATCTCGCGCACGGTCGAGCGCTCCTGCTCTTTGGCCAGCCGCGGCTCCTTGACCCCGAACAGGGTGACGCTTTGGCCGATCAGCATGATCACGACGATGACGACGGCGAACGTCGTCCAGGCGCGAGGGCCGCCGCCCAGCGCCGTGGTGACCGGGATGATGCCGACGACGGTGGTGAACAGCCCGATCGTGGCGAACACCTTCGCCAGCGACCCGGTGCGCTCGCGCTCGTGCTGGTCGAGGCTCAGGGCGGGCAGCATCGACCAATAGGGGATGTCGTTCGCCGTCCAGGCCAGGCCCCACAGCAGGTAGACGACGGCGAACAGGGCGACGAAGCCGGTGCCGCGCAGCCCGAAGTCGGTGAACAGCAGGATGGTCAGGACGCCGGACGCCAAGGCCCCGCCCGCGATCCACGGCTTGTACGAGCCCCAGCGGCTCCGGGTGTTGTCGATCAGCCCGCCCATGACCAGGTCGTCGACGGCGTCGTAGAGTCGCGCGGCCAGCAGCACCCCGTTGACCCACCACAGCGTGGCGTCCGGCAGATCGAGCACCTCGGTCAGGAACACGATCAGGAACAGGGCCATCATCGAATAGACCATGTCGCGGCCGACCGTGCCCACCGCGAAGGCCCAGCGGTTGCGCCGCACCGTGGACGCCGTCATGCGCTGACCGTAGCGCACCGCGCCCGGACGCTCACCACGCCACGAACGCGACCACCAGCACCACGCACAGCAGGCTCTCGACCACCCCGATGCGCCGGGCCGTCCAGTGCCGCGACGGCACCAGCGCCGCCCGCGCGGTCGTCACCGCGAAGAACGCGGCCCACCACCAGGGCCACGCCAGCGCCACGGCCAAGGCGACGCACGCCAGCGTCGCCGCCGCGTGCCAGCCCACCGACACCGCGTGGAAGGCGCGGCTGCCACGCTCGCGGATGTTCGTCTTCACGTACAGGACCGTCCCGAAGAAGTAGGCGAACACCAGGCCGGACACCACCAGCGGCGTCCAGGCCCCCGGGTCGGCGGCCAGGTCGGCGGGCGCGGGGTAGCGGGCCACCAGCGTCATCGCGGACGCCGCCGCGACCGTCAGCGCCCCGCCCGCGGTGTCGCGCTCCCGGCGCCGCGACGCCAGCCACAGGGCCGGCAGCAGCAGCGGCAGGTAGAAGGGCACCCAGCCCGCCATCGCCCACCCGCCCAGGGCGAGGGTGGCCAGCCCGCACAAAGCGGACGCCGCGGCGTACGTGACCAAGGGTTTCACCCACGGACCCCGCCGGACCGCGGGGGCCTTCAGCCACCCGGACGCGGCGTGGAACGCGAAGTAGCCGAGCATCCAGAACGCGAACAGCGGCACGAGGTGCGGCCCGGCGGTCCCCGCGCGGACGGCCAGCACCACGCCGAGGCAGTACGGCAGGACCAGCATCGCCCACGCCCCGTGCTGGCGCGGCAGCCAGCCCTGGGCGCGCCGGCTCATCGGTGCGGACGCCGCGACCGGGTCACCAGGTACTGCCGGTCGCGGGCCTCGATGCCGGTCGAGCCCACCGACCGCCGCAGCTCGGGCAGGTAGGGCAGGTGGCTGTTGAACACGGTCCACAGCTCGCCGCCGGGCCGCAGCACGCGCCGCGCGTCGCGGATCATGGCTACGGTCGGGGAGGAGTCCTTGCGCGTGCCGTGGTGAAACGGCGGGTTCGTGACGATCAGGTCGACCGAGGCGTCCTCCAGCCCGGCCAGCCCGTCGGCCCGGCGCACGTCGACGGTGACGTCGTTGGCCAGCGCCGTCAGCCGCGTGGACGCCACCGCGGACGCCGACACGTCGGTGCCGATCACCGCGAACCCGCGGCGCGCGAGCCACGCGGCGACGATCCCCGACCCGCAGCCGAGGTCGACCGCGGTGCCGCCGGGGGCCAGCGCGTCGGCCTCGGCCACGCGGCGGGGGTCGTCCAGGGCGGCGCCGAGCGCGCGCAGGAGCAGCCCGGTGCCGGCGTCCAGGCGGTCGGCGCCGAACACGTTGCCGTGCGCGACGACGGTGAGGCCGACCTCAGGCAGCTGTCGGCGGCGCGGCCAGCGGCGCGGGGCGCCCAGAGGCCCGGACGCCCGCAGCACGCGGCTCTTGTCGCGGCCGAGGCTGGCGGAGACGTCGGCGAACTGGCGGGCCAGCGCGGTGTTCTGGGCCGGGGTCATGTGCCGGGTGCGCGCGCCGGCGAGGATGCGGGTGTGCGGGCCCACGATGGCGGCGAGGTGTTCGGCGTAGTCCTCCACGGCGGAGACCGCCTTGGGCAGGCGCCAGAGCACGACGTCGGGGACGAAGCCGGGCGGCGGCGGCCACGGCGTCCGGTGCTCGGCGGGCACGTCGGCCAGCGCGCGCAGGTCGTCGCACCAGGTGAGCACTTCGGCGCCCTGCGCGGCGGCGGCGTGGGTGAGGGCGCCGTCGGAGTCGTCGACGACCGCGACCCGCCCGCTCAGGGGGCCCGCCTCGTCGAGCAGCAGGGCAGCGACGGCGTCCGGGTCCATACCCCGCATGGTATCGCCGGGCCGCAGCCGGCCTGGACGGCACCCGCGGCGTCCGGGCGGCCCCCGCGTCCCAGCCCTCTGACGCGCCAGGGCGTGTCCAGCAGGTGGACCCCCGCGGACGGTTTCAGCCCCCCGGGCCGCGTCGACTACGGTTGGCCCTGGACCTCGACCGGGCGGGCTGCTCCGCCGTCCGGGCGCTCGACAGGGTCGGGCGCGCACGTCGACGTGACCGGAGCACCATGAAGGAGACAGCTGTTCATGACCGAGACGAAGTACGTCTACGACCTCAACGAGGGCGACGCGTCCCTCAAGAGCCTGCTCGGCGGCAAGGGCGCCAACCTGGCTGAGATGAACCGAATCGGCGTGCCGGTGCCGGACGCGTTCACCGTGACCACGCAGTCGTGTGTGGCCGCCATGAACAACGGCGGTGACTGGCCCGAGGGGCTGGCCGAGCAGGTCGAAGCCGGCCTGAAGCGGCTCGAAGAGCGCACGGGCAAGGTGCTCGGGTCGCCCGAGAACCCGCTGCTGGTGTCGGTCCGTTCGGGCGCGGTGTTCTCGATGCCCGGCATGATGGACACGATCCTCAACCTCGGCATCTCTGATGAGACCGTCCCGGCCGTCGCCGCCCTGGCCGACGGCAACGAGCGCTTTGCGTGGGACTGCTACCGCCGCTTCGTCCAGATGTACGGCGAGGTCGTCGAGGGCATCGGCCAGGCCGTCTTCGAGGACGCGCTCACCGAGATGAAGCAGCGCCGCGGCGTCGCCCAGGACACCGACCTGACGGCCGAAGACCTCAAGGAGCTCACCGCCGAGTTCAAGCAGCTGGCCAACGAGGCCCTCGGCGGCCACTGGACGTCCGACCCCCGCGAGCAGCTGCGCCGGGCCGTCAACGCCGTGTTCCTGTCGTGGATGAACCCGCGGGCCGAGGTGTACCGCAAGGCCCACGGCATCTCCCGCAACCTCGGCACCGCCGTGAACGTGCAGCAGATGGTGTTCGGCAACCGCGGCGAGACGTCCGCCACCGGCGTGTGCTTCTCGCGCAACCCGTCCACCGGCGTCAAGGAGCTGTACGGCGAGTTCCTCACCAACGCCCAGGGCGAGGACGTGGTGGCCGGCATCCGGACGCCGCGCGACCTGGCCGAGATGGAAGAGGTCCTCCCCGAGGCGTTCGAAGAGCTGCTCGCCACGATGGACAAGCTCGAGCTGCACAACAAGGACATGCAGGACATGGAGTTCACGATCGAGGATCGCAAGCTCTTCATGCTGCAGACCCGCAACGGCAAGCGCACCGCAGCCGCGACGGTGAAGTGCGCCGTCGACATGGTCGAGGAGGGGCTGATCACCACCTCGGAGGCCCTGCTGCGCGTCGAGCCGTCTCAGCTGGACGCCCTCCTGCACCCGGCCATCGACCCGGGCAACACGGCGAAGCCGATCGTCAAGGGCCTGCCCGCGTCGCCCGGCGCGGCCGTGGGTGCCTTGTCCTTCGACGCCGACGACGCCGCCGAGCGCGGCGGGCGCGGCGAGCAGGTCATCCTGGTGCGCTACGAGACCACCCCGGACGACATCCACGGCGTGATGGTGAGCCAGGGCGTCCTGACCGCCCACGGCGGCATGACGTCCCACGCGGCCGTCGTCGCGCGCGGCATGGGCATCACCTGCGTCGCCGGCGCCCCCGGCATCAAGATCGACGTCAAGGCGTCCACGGTCACCATCGACGGCACCACGTACGGCACCGGCGACACCCTGACCCTGAACGGCTCGACCGGCGAGGTTTTCGCCGGCGCGCTCGAGCTGGTGCCGCCGTCGATCAACGAGGACTTCGAGAAGGTCGGGGAGTGGGCGGACGCCGTCCGTCGCCTCGGCGTCCGTGCGAACGCCGAGAACTTCGAGGACGCCACCAAGGCGCGCGAGCTCGGCGCCGAGGGCATCGGCCTGGCCCGCACCGAGCACATGTTCATGGCGGCGGACCGGCTGCCGGCCGTCCGCAAGATGATCCTCGCCGAGACCGAGGAGCAGCGGCACGCGGCGCTCGAGGAGATCCTGCCGATGCAGCAGAAGGACTTCGAGGCGATCTTCACGGCGATGAAGGGCCTGCCGGTCACCGTCCGGCTGCTCGACCCGCCGCTGCACGAGTTCCTGCCCAACCTGGTCGAGCAGAGCCTGCTGGTGCAGAGGCTGGAGCTGACCGGCGGGTCGGCCGAGGACATCGAGCGCGAGCGCGACACGCTGGCCCAGGTCAAGCGGCTGCACGAGCAGAACCCGATGCTCGGCACCCGCGGCTGCCGGCTGGCGATGCTGTACCCGTCCATCCCGGAGATGCAGGCCCGCGCGATCATCAAGGCCGCGCTGGCCGTGCTCGAGCGCGAGGGCGAGACCGTCGGGGTCGAGATCATGATCCCGCTGGTGGTGATCCGCAAGGAGCTGGCCGTCCAGCGGGCCATCGTGGTCAAGGCCGTCGAGGAGGAGTTCGAGCTGGCCGGACGCCGGCTCGACTACACCGTCGGCACCATGATCGAGATCCCGCGCGCCGCGCTGACCGCCGACCAGATCGCCGAGGAGGCCGACTTCTTCAGCTTCGGCACCAACGACCTGACCCAGACCGGCATCGGCATCAGCCGTGACGACGCCGAAGCCGGGTTCCTCGGGTTCTACGTCGACAGCGAGGTGATGGACAAGAACCCGTTCGAGTCCATCGACGTCGACGGCGTCGGGCAGCTCGTCGAGATCGGCGTCGCGAAGGGCCGCAGCACCAAGCCGGGCCTCAAGACCGGCGTGTGCGGCGAGCACGGCGGCGACCCCGATTCGGTGGAGTTCTTCCACCGCGCCGGGCTCGACTACGTGTCCTGCTCGCCGTTCCGCGTCCCGATCGCCCGGTTGGCCGCCGCGCGTGCGGCGCTGAAGGACGCCTGACGCATTAAGTAGTCGTCTCGCGGCCCGTCCCCTTGGGGGCGGGCCGTTCGGCGTCCGGGGTGCTGTTCGGGGTTAGTAGCCCGTGGACTGCCCGCCGTCCAGGACGGCGCGCGTGCCCGACAGGCCCAGCCGCGTCGCGCCGGCGTCCACCATGGCCTGGGCGGTGTCCCAGTCGCGGACGCCGCCGGACGCCTTGACGCCCAGTCGTCCGCCCACCGTCGCGGCCATCAGCGCCACCGCGTGCACGGACGCCCCGCCCGAGGGGTGGAACCCCGTCGAGGTCTTGACGAAGTCGGCACCGGCGGCCTCGGCGGCCCGGCAGGCGGCGACGATCTCGGCGTCGGACAGCGCGGCCGACTCGATGATCACCTTGAGCAGGCGGCCCGCGCCCACGGCGTCCCGGACGGCCCGGATCTCGGCCTGCGTGTGCGCCACGTCACCGGCCTTCAGCAGCCCGACGTCGATCACCATGTCGACCTCGTCGGCCCCGTTGGCGACGGCCTGCGCGGCCTCGGCGGCCTTGACCTCGACGGTGTGCTTGCCGGAGGGGAAGCCGCAGACCGTGGCCACCTTGAGCGGGCCGGCCGCGAACGGTAGGGGCAGCAGCGACGGGGAGATGCAGATCGAGTACGTGCCCAGCGCCCGCGCCTCCTCGGCGAGCGCGGCCACGTCGGCCGGCGTCGCGGTCGGCGCCAGCAGCGTGTGGTCGACGAGGCGGGCGAGCTCGGCTCGGGTGAGGGTCATGGGGCTCCTTCGCGTGCGGTTCCATCCAGACTAACGGCGCGAGCGCCCCGACCGCGGCCCCGAGCTCGGCGATGCCAGCGACCCACGCACCCGGCTCTCGGGGCACCGGGAGGAGTGTCGGGTGCGCGACCTAAGGTGGTGACCATGACCGCCACCCGCGCCGACGTGGGCGCCCTCGTCGACCGGGCGACCATCCGCCGGCTGGTGTCCGGCGTCCGCGCCACCGCCGGCCGCACCGCGCCCACGGCGTCCCCGCTCGACGGCAGCCGGCTGGCCGACGTCCCGCAGTCGTCGGAGGCCGACGTCGAGGGCGCCTTCGCCGGCGCCCGGGCCGCGCAGCCGGCGTGGTCGGCGTGGCCGGTCGGACGCCGCGCGGACGTCCTGCTGCGGTTCCACGACCTGCTGCTCGACCACGCCGACGAGCTGGGCGGCCTCATCGTCGCCGAGACCGGCAAGACGCGCGCCGAGGCCGCCGACGAGGTGTATCACCTGGCCCTGACCGCTCGGTACTACGGCCGCACGGCGGCGCGCACGCTCGCGTCGCGGCGGCGTCCGGGGCTGGTGCCTGGGCTGACGCGTATCGACGTCCACCAGGTCCCCAAGGGCGTGGTCGGGGTGGTCTCGCCGTGGAACTACCCGCTCACGATGGCCTACGCGGACGGGCTGCCAGCCCTCGTCGCCGGCAACACCGTCGTCGCGAAGCCCGACGCCCAGACCATGCTGACCGCCCTGCGGGGCCGCGAGGTGCTCGTCGAGGCGGGTCTCCCGCCAGACGCTTGGCAGGTCGTCGCCGGTCCGGGCGACCAGGTCGGCACCGCGATCGTCGACCGCGCCGATCACGTGTGCTTCACCGGCTCCACCGAGACCGGCCGCACGGTGGGCGTGCGGGCGGCGTCCCGGCTGGTGTCGGCGTCGCTCGAGCTGGGCGGCAAGAACCCCATGATCGTGTGCGCGGACGCCGACCTGTCCCGCGCGGTCGAGGGCGCCGTCCGGGGGGGCTTCGGCAATGCCGGCCAGCTGTGCGTCAGCTTCGAGCGTCTCTATGTGGCGGACGCGGTGTACCAGCCCTTCGTGGACGCCCTCGTGGCACGCACCTCCGCCCTGGAGCTGCGTCCCTGGCTCGGCTGGGCGTGCGACGTCGGCACGCTCACCAGCGCCGGCCAACTGGCCAAAGTGTTGGCCCACGTCGACGACGCGCGCGCCCGGGGCGCCCGGGTGCTCACCGGCGGACGCCCGCGGCCCGACCTCGCGCCGTACGCCTACGAGCCCACTCTGCTGGAGGGCGTGGACGCCACCATGGCCTGCCACCGCGAGGAGACGTTCGGTCCGGTCGTGGCTGTTCACCGCTTCGCCGACGAGGACGAGGCGGTGCGGCTGGCCAACGACTCCGTGCACGGCCTGCACGCCTCGGTGTGGAGCCGCGACCACCGTCGCGCTCGGGCGCTGGCGCGGCGGCTGCTCGCGGGCAGCGTCGACGTGAACGAGTCCATCGCCGCCGGCCTGGGGTCGCTGCACGCCCCGATGGGCGGCATGCGTGATTCGGGGCTCGGACGCCGGCAGGGCCCCGAAGGGCTGCTGCGGTTCACCGAGCCCCAGGCGGTGGCGACGCAGCGCCTCGTCCCGATCGCCGGCGCCGGGGGTGACCCGCAGGCGTTCGCCGAGGCGGTGCGGAGCGCGCTCAGGGTGGTCCGGCGGACGCCGCGGGCCTGAGCCCGCCGGACGCCGTCGGTCGCGCGCGTCAGACCCGTCGCACCTCGACGCGGACGCGGTCGGCCTCGTCGGGGTAGGGCATGTCGGAGTCGCTGCGCGCCACGCAGGCCGTCCCGTAGGCGACGGCGCGGCCCAGCCGGCTCGGCCAGTCGAGCCCGTCGAGGTCGGCGATCAGCCAGCCGGCGAGCGTGGCGTCGCCGGCGCTGGCCGTCGACGCGACGTGCACGTCGCCGACCGCGTGGGCCGCCCAGGCCTCGTCGGCGGTGACGCTGATGGCCCCGAGGTCGCCGAGGGTGGCCAGCACGTGCGGGATGCCGCCCGCCACCAGCAGCCGGGCGGCCGCGACGGCCGGACCGATGTCGCCCGCCCGCCGCGCCCCGAGCGCGTCGATGCCGGTGACCTGGGACAGCTCGGTCGCGTTCGGCGAGATCAGGTCGGGCGCAGCGTGCGGGGCGGCGAGGACGGCGTCCAGGGCGGGGCTGGAGGTGTCGACGACCACCTGCACGCCCACCTCGCGGGCCATGGTGACGAGCCGCACGTACCAGTCGACGGGGGCCCCGGGGGGCAGCGACCCGCACAGGCAGAGCCACGTCGATCCGGGGCAGTCGGCCATCAGCGCGCTGACCAGGGCACTCACGTTCTCGGGTGTGAGGTGCTCGCCGGGCTCGTTGAACTCGGTCGTGGTGCCGTCGGGCTGGACGATCTTCATGTTGGTGCGGGCCCGATGCCCGACGGGCACGAGTTGCGCGGGCACGTCGCGGAGACGCAACGCCTCGGCGATCGGGTCGTCGGGGTCCGCGGGCAGGATCGCGAGCGTCGGGCGTCCGGCCCGGCGGACCGCCGCCGACACGTTCACCCCCTTGCCCCCTGCCAGCGTCGTGACCGACGTGAGCCGGTTGGTGGCCCCGCGCAGCAGCGGACCGGTCAGCATGGCGGCGCGATCGAGGCTCGGGTTGGGGGTGAAGGTCAGGATCACTCCATCACAGTAAGCCGGGGCGCAACCCCGTCCCCCGGGGACGCCACCACTCGGGACGCGCCGCCGGCCGCGTCCCGGGCGTGCCCTGCGCCCGTGTCGGCACCCCGGGCGCAGGGGCTCCCCGAATGCTGCAAGGAAACACCACCGTCTCACGTGGTGTTTCCTTGCAGCATTTGAGCGCAATCTCCCGCCGGCCCCCGGGATCCCCGGCCTGAGGGTCCGCCGCGCGCTGGTGGTGGCTCTCTCCGGCTCAGGCGTCGAAGGTGGACGTGTCGATGACGTACCGGTAGCGCACCTGGCTGGCGACGACCTTGTCGTAGGCGGCCGTGATGTCGGCCCCGGAGATCACCTCGGTCCAGGGCCGGACCCCGTGCTCGGCGCAGAAGTCGAGCATCTCCTGGGTCTCGCGGATGCCCCCGATGTTCGATCCCGCCAGCACGCGCCGCTGCCCGGCCAGCAGCCCGAGCGACAGCTCGACCGGACGCTCCGGCAGCCCGACGTCGACGAGCGCGCCGCCCGTGGTCAGGCACTGCAGGTACGGGTCGAGCCGGTGCGCGCCGGACACGGTCGTCACCATCAGGTCGAACGCGCCGCGCAGCGCCTTGAACGTGCCCGGCTCCTCGGTCGCGTGGTAGGCGGCCGCGCCCAGGGCGAGACCGTCGGCCTCCTTGGCCCGGGTGCGCGACAGCACGTGCACCTCGGCCCCCATCGCGACGGCCAGCTGCACCCCGACGTGCCCGAGCCCGCCCATGCCGACGATCGCCACCTTGCGCCCCGGGCCCGCGCCCCAGCGCCGCAGCGGCGAGTACAGCGTGATGCCCGCGCACATGAGCGGCGCCGCGTCGCGCAGGTCGATCGCGTCGGGGACGCGGCAGACGTAGTCCTCCTCGACCGTGATGCCCGTCGAGTAGCCGCCCGCCGTGGGCAGGCCGTCGCGGCCGGTGGCGTTGTAGGTCCACACCGTGCCCGGCCGGCCCTGGCAGAACTGCTCGTCGCCGGCGCGGCACTGGTCGCAGGCCCGGCAGGAGTCGACGAAGCAACCCACCCCGACCCGGTCGCCGACGGCCCACTTGGTGACCTCCGACCCCACCTCCCGGACCACACCCGCCAGCTCGTGACCCGGCACCAGCGGGTACTTCGCCGGACCCCATTCGCCCCGCGCCGTGTGGATGTCGGAGTGGCAGATGCCCGCCCACGCGATGTCGAAGAACACCTCGTGCGGGCCGGGGTCCCGGCGCTCGATGGTGGTCTTCTCGAACGGACTCGTCGCGGACGCGACGCTGTACGCGGTCACCTGCGGCATGTGGACTCCTTCGACGGTGGATCGGCTCCAGCTATCCCATCATGCCCCGCCGCGCTCACCGCAGCGGCAGCCGCACGGTGAACGTCGAGCCGTGCCCCGGCTCGGACGCGACGGCGACGGTGCCGCGGTGGGCGGCCACGACGGCCGCGACGATCGCCAGGCCGAGCCCCGTGCTGGACGTCCCGGTCGCCGACCGGGCGCGCGCCGTGTCGGCGCGGGTGAACCGCTCGAACAGCGTGTCGCGCACCGACGCCGGGATGCCCGGCCCGTTGTCCGAGACCCGGATCACCGCATGCGAACCCTCCACCGACAGCGACGTCACCACCGACGTCCCGGCGGGGGTGTGGGTGCGCGCGTTCGCCAGCAGGTTGGCCACGATCTGATGGACGCGGTTGCGATCCACCCGGGCGATCACCGGCTGCTCGGGCAACTCCACCGACCAGTCGTGATCGGGGCCGGCCGCCTGCGCGTCGGAGACCGCGTTCACGACGATGTCGGTCAGGTCGGCGTCCGCCAGCGTGACGTTCGGCCCCGAGTCGAGCCGGGCCAACAAGAGCAGGTCCTCCACGAGGTGGCTCATCCGCGCCGATTCGGAGTCGATGCGCCCGAGCGCGTGCTGCGTGTCGGGGGGAAGCTCGGCGCGGCTGCGGCGGGTCAGCTCGGCGTACCCGCGGATGGACGCCAGCGGGTTGCGCAGCTCGTGGCTGGCGTCCGCGACGAATCGACGCACCTTGGTCTCGCTGCGCTGCCGCGCGGCCAGGGCGTCCTCGACGTGGTCCAGCATGTGGTTCAACGCCAGCCCCACCTGGCCGACCTCGCTGCGCGCGTCCGTGTCGGACGGCGCGACCCGCACCGGTACGGCCACCTCGCCACTGTGCAGCTCCAGCGCCGCCACCTGGGACGCCGTCGTGGCCAGCCGTGCCAGGGGCCGCAGGCTGCGCTCGACGACGGTGCGCGCGGCCAGGTAGGCGATCACGATCGCGAGGATCGTCAGCAGCGCCGCCGAGGCGAGAATCGACACCATGCTGGACGTCAGCTGCGCCGTCGGCAGACCGGTCACGATCACGTTGCCGCGCTCGTTGGTCTGCACCAGGACGCGGTAGCCGCCCAGCCCGTCGAGGGTGGCGTTGAACGGTTCCCGGGTCGACGGGAACGCCTCCAGTTGCGCGGACAGCGTGTCCGGCACCGTCTGACGGTCCCGGTCGATCTGAACCGTGCCCCCGTAGCCCTTCCAGTAGATCAGCAGCCCCTGGGTCTGGCCCGGCCCGCCACCGCCCTCGCCCCGGCCGACATCGCGCACCCGGCCGGCCGTGCTCATCAACTGCTGGTCGAGCTGGTTCTCCAGGATCCGGTGCATGGCCAGCGCCGTCAGCCCGGACAGGAACACCGCGATGATCGCCACCAACGCGGTCGTCCGCAGCACCAGCTGCCGGCTCAGCGTGCCCCGGCCCATGGTCGCCAGGCCGGTCGGCGCGGTGGACGCCGGGGGAGCCCCTGGCGGCAGGAAGGCGGGGGTCCCCGGCGTGTCCGGGGTCATGCTCCGGCCGGCTTGAGGACGTAGCCGGCGCCGCGCAGCGTGTGGATCATCGGCTCGCGGCCGGCGTCGATCTTCTTGCGCAGGTAGCTGATGTACAGCTCGACGACGTTGGCCTGGCCGCCGAAGTCGTAGTTCCACACGCGGTCGAGGATCTGCGCCTTGGAGAGCACGCGCCGCGGGTTGCGCATGAGGAACCGCAGCAGCTCGAACTCGGTGGCGGTCAGCCCGATGTCCTCCCCGGCGCGCGTGACCTCGTGGCTGTCCTCGTCCAGCACGAGGTCGCCGACGACGAGCTGGCTGCCCGGCTTGGCCTGGGTGGCGCCGGTGCGGCGGAGCAGGCCGCGCAGCCGGGCGATGAGCTCCTCCAGGCTGAACGGCTTGGTCACGTAGTCGTCGCCGCCTGCGGTGAGGCCCTGGATGCGGTCGTCCACGGCGTCCTTGGCGGTCAGGAAGATCACCGGCACGTCGGGCTGCTCGGTGCGGATGCGGCGCATCACCTCCAGGCCGTCGAAGTCGGGCAGCATCATGTCGAGCACGATGGCGTCGGGGCGCGACTCGCGGGCCGCCTGCACGGCGGTCAGGCCGGAGTGGGCGGTGACCACGTCCCAGCCTTCGTAGCGCATCGCCATCGACAACAGCTCGGTCAGGCTGGTCTCGTCGTCGACGGTGAGGATCCTGATGCTGGTGCCGTCGGGGCGGGTCAACTGCTCGCGCGCTTGCGTGCTCATGGACCCAGACTGTCAGGTTCCTGTGACGCTGCGCTGTCCGTTTGCTGTGTGTGCGCTGTGATTCAACGGACGTCGAACCGGCGCAACCCCGGGTCGGGGGCCGGCCGATCCACGAGGGTGGTGGCGACCCGTCCCGGACGCCCCGCCGGGCCCGGCTGCGACACCGCGAGCCCGACCATGGCGTCCACGTCGTCGGGATGGCCCTGCACCTCCAGCCGCACGCGCCCGTCGAACAGGTTCGTCGCCGAGCCGACCAGTTCCAGCCGGGACGCCTCGCGCGCCGCCCACCAGCGGAACCCCACGCCCTGGACCTGCCCGCCGACCCACACCACCGCGCGGGCGACGTCGCCGGCGCTCACCGCGGCCTCAGGAGTGCAGGTAGCCGAGCAGGTGGTTGCGTTCGTCGGTGAGCTGGTCGATGCGGTACTTGACCACGTCGCCGATCGAGACGATGGCGGCCAGCTCGTCGTCGATGACGATCGGGATGTGCCGCACGCGCCGCTGCGTCATGACGTGCGCGGTGTCCTCGATGCCGTCGGCGGGCTTGCCGACGACCACGTCGGGGGTCATCAGGTCGGCCACCGTGGCGGTCATCAGCTCGGCCCCGCGGACGGCCAGCGCCCGGACGATGTCGCGCTCGCTGGCGATGCCGTCGATGTGACGCCCGTCGCCGGAGACGACCACGGCACCGATGTTGTGCTCGGCCATCAGCTTGACGAGCTCGTCCACGCTGGCGGCGGGGGAGATGGTCACGACGGCGTGACCCTTGCTACGGACGATGTCTTCCAGCCTCATGGCGGGACCGTACCCGCTCGGTGGCGGGCCGCGCCAGTCCGTCGGGGTGTCCCGTTAGGATCGGGGGATGACCGACCAGGGGCCGCCGAGGCCGACGCGTGGGCGATCGACCGTCGGGGTGCGCGCCGGCATCGACGCCGACACCGGGGCGGGCGCCGTCGTCCCGCCGATCTACCTCTCGACGAACTACCGGTTCGCCGGGCTGCGACAGCCGGGCGACTTCGACTACAGCCGCTCGGCCAACCCCACCCGCTCGCTGCTGGCCGACGCGCTCGCCGAGCTGGACGGCGGCGCGGGCGCGGTCGTCACCGCCAGCGGCATGGGCGCGATCACGGTCTGCCTGAACGCGCTGGTCCCTGCCGGCGGCACGGTGCTCGTCCCGCACGACGCGTACGGCGGGTCGTGGCGGCTGTTCGACGCGCTGGCGCGCAAGGGCCAGTTCGCGCTCGAGGTGGCCGACCTGACCGCCCCGGACGCCGCCGACCGCGTCCGGCTCGTCGAACCCGACCTGCTCTGGGTGGAGACCCCGTCCAACCCGCTGCTGGCCATCAGCGACCTCGCCGCCCTCACCGAGGCGGCCCACGCCGGCGGCGGGCTGGTCGTGGTCGACAACACGTTCTGCTCCCCGGCCCTGCAGCGCCCGCTGTCCTTCGGGGCGGACGCCGCCGTGCAGTCCTCGACGAAGTACCTCAACGGCCACAGCGACGTGATCGGCGGCGTGGTGGTGGCCGCCACGAGCGAGGCGCACGAGCAGTTCACGTGGTGGGCCAACTGCCTGGGGTTGACCGGCGGAGCGTTCGACTCCTACCTGACGCTGCGGGGGCTGCGCACGCTCCACGTCCGCATGCGCCAGCACCTCCAGAACGCCGCGGCGATCGCAGACGCCCTGGGCGGCCACCCGGCCGTCAGCCGCGTGTACTACCCGGGCCTGCCCGGCCACCCGGGGCACGCTCTGGCGGCGCGGCAGATGGACGGCTTCGGCGGCATCGTGTCGTTCGAGCTGGCCGGCGGCGAGCCGGCGGTCGAGGCGTTCGTCCGGGGCCTGGCGTGCTTCAGCCTGGCCGAGTCCCTCGGCGGGGTCGAGTCGTTGGTGTGCCACCCGTCGTCCATGACCCACGCGGCGATGCCGCCCGACGTGCAGCAGGCGGCCGGGCTGAGCCCCGGCCTGGTGCGCCTCAGCGTGGGCATCGAGGACGCCGACGACCTGGTCGCCGACCTGGGTGCCGGGCTGCAGCGGGCGGCGTCCGCGGCAGGTTGACGTCAGCTCTTGGCGGGGAACTGGCCGCGCGCCTGGTCGCCGATGTGGCGCATCATGCCGAAGTCGATGCCGGCGCCGATCACGCCCCCGACCACCGGTACGAACTTGCCCGCCCGGGCGAACAGCCGCTCGCCCACGCCGCGCACGATGCGGAACCCGACGGCCTTCTGCACGATCATCAGCGCCGACTTCGGCAGGGCCGTGCTGGCCAGCTGCAGCGTCGGGCTGCCCTGGACGGGGATGCCCGCCTTGCGCAGGATCTCGACGCTCTGGCTGCCGACCAGCGTGAGCAGCACCGCCGTCCTGATGCGCGGGTCGGCCAGGTCGTAGCCCCGCAGGGACGCCACGGACGCAGTCATGCGCGTGGCCAGCACGTAGAACTCGAACACGTTCACCGGCATGGCCACCGCCATGGTGACGAAACCGCCGAGGCTGGTGACGAAGCCGCCCGCCGCGCCGGTGAGCACATGGGCGCCGATCACCTTGTCGATCGCCGCGTCGACGTTGCCGCCGGACTTGCCCAGCGCCTTCGCCGCGGTGGCCTCCGCGCCCTCGAACGGGCCGACGCCGTCGATGCCGACCGCGCTGAGCTGCCGGATCAGGGCGGTGATGGCGTCGTCGGCGCCCGTGGGGTCGTGGGCCTCGTCTAGGGCCGACCTGGTCACCTCGACGTTCTCGTCGCTGCGGCCGAACATGTCGAACAGGCCCATGGCGGGACTCCTTCGCGTCAGAGGGGCTCAGTGCCCCGCCGCCCAAAGTGCCCGACGCGGGGCGCGAGATCAAGGGCCGGCCAGGGTTCCAGGGTTAGTTCCGGGACACCAGCGCGCGGCCCAGCAGGGCCAGGTTGGCGGGCTTCTCGCCGAGCCGCCGCATGAAGTACGCGTACCAGTCGACGCCATAGGGCAGGTAGATGCGCACCGTGTGCCCGGCCTCCGCCAGCCGGCGCTGCTCCTCGGGCCGGATGCCGTACAGCATCTGGAACTCGAACGAGCCCGGCGCGCGCCCGATCAGGTCGGCGTACCCCAGCGCGGCCGAGATCATGGCCGGATCGTGGGAGGCGACCATCGGGTAACCCTCGCCCTTGAACAGGATGCGCAGGCAGGCCAGGTACGCCTCGTTGATCTCCGGACGGGTGCGGTGCGCGACGGTGGCGGGCTCGTCGTACGCGCCCTTGCACAAACGGATGCGCGAGCCCGGCCCGTTGAGGCGGCGGCAATCGTCCGGCGTCCGCTTGAGCATGGCCTGCAGGACGCCGCCCGTGTTGGGGAACTCGGCGCGCAGCGCCTCCAGCAGGTTCAAGGTGGCGTCCGTGGCGGTGTGGTCCTCCATGTCGACCGTGACCGTCGTGCCCACCTGGGCGGCGGCGGCGCAGATGCGGCCGGCGTTCTCCTCGGCGAGCTCGGCGCCCCGGGGCAGGGTCAGGCCGATGGCGCTGGCCTTGACGGATACCTCGGCCACCGAGGACAGGTCTTCTGCCCCGAGCCGTTCGAGCAAAGCCAGGTAGGCGTCCGTGGTGGCCAGCGCCTCGGCCTGGGTGGTCGTGTATTCGCCGAGGTGGTCGATCGTGACCTTGAGACCGGCGTCCGCGAGCCGCTTCGTGGCGGCGATCGCGTCGTCGAGCGTCTCGCCGGCCACGAACCGGTCGACCGTGCGGCGCACGGGGCCGAGCTTGACGGCGACGTCGCGCGCCGCGGAGTTCTGGGACAGGGCTATGAGCAGCTTCCTCACGGTTCCTCCTGGGGAGTGTCACGCGGGTCACCCCGCCTGCTGGAGAATCTAGCCCCGGACGCCGTCCCGCGCCCGCCGATCCCCGTAAGTGGGCGCGTCACTCCTCGGGGTCGGCGCCCTCCAGCGCGTCCGGGTGCGCGACGGCTTTGCGGTAGGCGGCCGTGTCCAGTTTGGGCTGGCCCTGCAGCCGGTCGCGGCTGGTGAACACGTCCGGGTTGTTCTCCACGTAGCGGTCGTGGGTGTCGTGCGCGTCGTCGAGCAGGTCCAGCAGGTCGTGCTCGTCGTGGATCAGTTCCTTGTACTTGTCCGGCAGGCCGAGCAGCGCCTGCTCCTCGGTCAGCAGCCGGCGGTAGTTCTTCTCGCGCAGGTCGGCGTCCGCCTCGAAGGCGGTGTCGAGGTACTGCTTGGCGTGCCGGCGCGTGTTCTTGATCGTGGTCAGCGCCTTGCCGGTGGGCGACAACAGCGACATGGCCACGGTGACCAGCAAGGTCACGACGATGACGGCCAGGGACAGCTCGGTCGTCACCTCGACGACCGGGACGGGCTGGCCGCCATTGATGAACGGCAGGTGGTTCTCGTGCAGGGCGTGCAGGATCAGCTTGACGCCGATGAACCCCAGGATGATGGCCAGGCCGTACTTGAGGTAGATGAGACGGTCCAGCAGGCCGTCGATGAGGAAGTACAGCTGCCGCAGGCCCAGCAGCGAGAACGCGACGGCGGTGAACACGATGTAGGTGTTCTGGGTCAGGCCGAAGATCGCGGGGATGGAATCGAGCGCGAACATCACGTCCGTGCCGCCGATGGCGATCATCACGAGCAACATCGGGGTCATCGCCCGCTTGCCGTCGACCTCGGTGAACAGCTTGTCGCCGTCGTAATAGTCGGTGGTGTGCATGAACCGCTTGGCGATCCGGATGATGAAGTTGTTGGCCTCGGCGGCCTCGTCGTCGTCGCCGTCGGTCTCGGGCTTGATCAGGTTGCCGGCCGTGACCAGCAGGATCAGGCCGAAGATGTAGAACACCCAGGCGAAGCTGTTGATCAGCGCGGCGCCGAGGGCGATGAAGCCGGTGCGGAAGATCAGCGACACGACGATGCCGAACATCAGCACCTTCTGCTGGTCGGCGCGAGGCACCTTGAAGCTGCCCATGATGATCAAGAAGACGAAGAGGTTGTCGACGCTGAGGCTCAACTCGGTGATGTAGCCGGCGAAGAACTCGATGCCCCATTGGTGGTCGAAGAACGTCCAGACGAAGATGCCGAAGGCGACGGCGATGGAGACGTAGATCGCGGTCCACTTGGCCGACTCGCCAATCGTGGGCACGTGGGCCTTGCGGACGTGGAAGAAGAAGTCGAACGCGAGCAGGCCGACGATGCCGATAGCTGTGGCGATCCACAGGGTGGGTGTGACCTCCATGGGGCGAACCCTTTCAATCAGGTGATGCGGGTTCCGTCTGGCGTTCATCGCGCAGTCGGCCGACCTCGTTGTGGGCCGGCGCTGGGCCGGCCGTGTGGGGCTTACTGTAGCGGCGGGCCCCGTCCGGGGACTCGCTCAGCCTCTGAAGGGCGGGGATGTTGGCGATGCTGCCACGGGGGTTGGGGCGATCGGGCCGACACTCCATCGATGCGCCCGAACTCCGCGTTCTTCACGGAGTCTCGATGCATCGATGGAGTGTCGGCGCCCCGGACGCCGCCTGGACGCCTTCCGGACGCCGCCTGGACGCCGTCCGGACGCCGCCCGGCGATCAGAGGCGCGCCTGCCACTTGTCGGCCCAGACCAGGTCGTTGGGGGTGCCCTGGAACGCGCTCCTGCCTTCCAACTTGTCGAGGGTGGCCACGACGTTGGCCTCGTTGGTGTGGTAGGCGTTGACCAGGCACTTCACCATCGTCGCGTCGTGCAGGTGGGTCGTGTAGTTGTGGCTGACCATGAAGGTCGGCACCTCCCACACGTACCACGGGCACTCGTTGCTCATCGCGGTCTTCCAGATGATGCGGTAGTTGTTCTGGGCGCCGTAGCCGACCACCTCGGCGACGATCAAGGCGGCGTCCACCTCGTCGCGGTACTTCAGCGTCTCGCCCTTGACGCGGCTGGTGCCGTCGTTGATCGTCACCTCGTAGCCGCGCTCGGTGAGCAGCCTCACGTACAACTGGGCCAGATTGTCGTTCACGTCGCCGAACATGCCGCTCTCGCCGGTGAGGTGGTACAGGCGGATGCGGCGGTGCTCTCGCGGGTTCAGCGGCAGCTGATCGAGGGTGTTCTTGACCAGCGTGATGCCCTTGTCGGCGGCGTCCGCGCGCATGGCCAGGTGCTCGTCGCAGCCGACGACCGAGAGGTCTTCCGGCTTGGTGAGCAGGGTGCCGTTCGCCTTGCGCTCGTGCAGCCGCAGCTTGGCCTTGAGCCCGAGGATGCGGCGGTTGGCGTCGTCCAGGCGCTCGGCGGTGATCACCCCGTTCTCGACGCCGGCCTTCATGAAGCCGAAGTCCTCTTCGAGATTGTTGAAGAACAAGAACGCGTCGCAGCCGGCGGCGATGGCCAGGGGTACGTAGTCCTGGCGACGCATGGCGGCGGTCATGCCGAGCATGTGCGAGGCGTCCGTGATCACTGCGCCGTTGAAGCCGAGCTGGGTCTTGAGCAGCCCGTTGAGCAGCTCGTCGGCGAGCGTGGCGGGCAGGATGTCGGCGTCCGCGAGGGCCGGGTTGAGCTTCTGCTGGTAGTAAGGCAGCGCGATATGGCCGGCCATGATCATCTCGACGCCGTTGGCGATGTGGGCGGCGTAGACCTCGCCGAACGAGGCGTCCCAATCCTCGGGGGAGAGCTCGTTGACGCCGAGGACGAGGTGCTGGTCGCGCTCCTCGGTGCCGTCGCCCGGCCAGTGCTTGACGCACGTGAGGACGCCCGACTCGCGCTGCCCTTCGACGAAGGGGATCGTGTACTTGATCACCTTCTCGGCGGTGTCGCCGTAAGCGCGGGTGTTGACGATCGTGTTGCGCCAGTTGAACAGGATGTCGACGCACGGGTCGAAGTTGAGGTTGGCGCCGATGGCCTTCATCTCGCGGCCCGACACGTACCCGGCGTTGCGGGCCACCTCCACCGAGCCGGACGCCTCCGTCTGGGCCCCCGACGCGACGTAGGTGCCGTCGCTCATGGCGCCGTTGCCGCCCGAGTCGCAGTTGGCCGCCACCAGGAGCGGGATCTTGGACGCCGCCTGCAGCCGGTTCAGCAGGTCCTGGACCTTGTCGGACGTGCCGCCGTGGTAGCGGGCCAGCCCGACGTGGAACTTCTCGATGATCTCCTCGGCGGAGTAGTCGTTGCCCGAGAAGCTGTCGGTGCCGAAGAAGAACAGGTTGGTGAACAGCTGGCCCACCTGCTCGTCGAGGGTCATGCCGGCGAGGGTGTCCTCGACCCACGCGAGCTGCGCGTCGTCGAGGTGGTAGGGGGCGGCCTTGAGGTCTACGAGCTTGGGCATGCGCGGGTTCCTTTCACTTCACGGAGGGCAGGGCGATGGTCTTGGCGCCGGAGACGGTCTCCCACGGGACCTCGGCGGGTAGGTAGCTGTCGAACTCGGCGATGAGCGCCTGCTGGTAGGCGCCGGCGAACGTGCCGTTCAGGAAACGCGGCAGGGCCTCGTCGGTGAAGCGGCGCCAGGAGTGCTTCTCGTTGCCCGGCAGGATCGGGTAGTACAGGCAGCCGGCCTTCGCGGCGGCGTCCCGGTCGCCGGGGGCGTCCCCGATGAGCAGGATCTTGTCGGGGTCGTACTTTCCCGTCGCGGCGTAGCCGACGTGCTCGGCCTTGCTGCCCATCTCCTGCCCGGCGATCACCTTCATGAACGGGGCCAGCCCGTGGGCGTTCCATTCGTAGGTGAGGGCGTGCAGCGGGGTGGCGGAGACGGTCATGCAGTCGACGTCGTCCTGCATCGCGTTGAGGGCCTCGACGACCCCTGGGAACGGGCCGCACCCGTGCACCATGTCGGCGATCGAAGCGTTCACCGCGTTGCCCCAGCGGATTGCCCGGTCGATGGTGGGGCTGGGGTGGTCGACGGCGTAGCGCGCGATGCCGGCGTCCGACAGTGGGTAGCCGGGGGCGGCGATGAACTCGGCGAGCTCCGGGTAGTCGGGGATGCGGACGCCGCGCTCGGCCACCTCCACGCGGTCGCGGAGCAGGTCAAGCAGCTGCTTGAGCGCCAGCCAGCGGTTGAGGCCGCGCGTGACCGAGCCCAGGTTGACGAACAGCGCCGTCTGGCGGGCCAGCGTGGAGATGGGCTGGAGGTCCCAGTGCTTGATCGAGCAGGGGGTGAAGCACTCCTGGTGCTTGATGTCCATCGCGTCGATCGCGCAGCCGTCCGAGTCGATGCCGACGAAGAAGTCCTTGGTGGGGACGAACTCGACCAGCACGTGGGCGGGTCCGGGGGCGCTGGTGGGTTCGGTCATCGGTTCTCCTCGGCGTCGGGGCGATGACTTCATGAGACCACGCGGCCGCCCCGGGGCGTCAGGGCTTGCCAAATGTTGCCATGGCTGGGGTGCCCAGGGCGCGGTACCGCGCGAAGCGGACCTGACGGCGTTCGCGGCGGGGGGTGGCCATGACCCGCAGCAGCTCGGTGCGCAGGGCGTCCCCGAGCGCGCGGCAGAACCCGTCGCGGTCGGCGGCGGGGTCGTCCGGCTCAGGGATCACGCGGTCGACGATGCCGGCCGCGAGCAGGTCGGCCGACCGGACGCCCTGGGCCCGGGCCAGGTCGGCGGCGTGGGCGGTGTCGCGGTGGACGATCGCCGACGCGCCCTCGGGTGGCAGCGGCGCCAGCCACGCGTGCTGGCTGGCCAGCACCCGATCGGCCGGGGCCAGCGCCAGCGCGATGCCGCCCGTGCCCTGGCCGAGCAGCAGGCTGACCGTCGGGGTCGGCAGCGTGACCAGCTCGGACAGCGTCCGGGCGATCTCGGAGGCCAGCCCGCGCTCCTCGGCCTCGCGAGACAGCGCCGCCCCCGGGGTGTCGATGACCGTGACCAGCGGCAGCCGCAGTTCGCGCGACAGCCGCAGCCCGCGGCGCACCTCGCGCAGCGCCGCTGGGTCCAGCGGGCGTTCGGCCGTCTGGCCGTGGCGGTCCTGGCCGACCAGCACACACGGGGCGGGACCGAACCTCGCCAGCGCCAGCACCGAGCCCGGATGCGTCTCTCCGTCGCCCGTGCCGTTGAGCATCGTTACATCGGACGCCGCCACGTCCAGCAGGTCGCGCAACCCCGGGCGGTCGGCGCGGCGCGACGCCTGGACCGACACCCACGCGTCCACGTCCGGCAGGTGCGCGTCCGAGGCGGTGGGCGGGGCGGCGTCCGGGAGGGCGGCGTGCGCCTCGGAGGTCAAGCCGCGTTCGCGGCGGGCCATGAGCACGGACAGGATGCGGTGCCACGTGGCGGGCAGGTCGTCCAGGGGCACGGCCGCGTCGATCACCCCGCGCGCCGCCAGGTTGTCGGAGAGCTGCACGCCGTCCGGGAACGGCTGGCCATAAAGGGCCTCGTAGACGCGGGGTCCGAGGAAGCCGACCAGCGCGCCCGGCTCGGCGATCGTCACGTGGCCCAGCGAGCCCCACGACGCGAACACTCCGCCCATCGTCGGGTGGCGCAGGTAGACCAGGTAGGGGAGGTTGGCGGCCTTGTGCGCCATCACCGCCTGCGTGATCTTCACCATCTGCAGGAACGCGACGGTGCCTTCCTGCATGCGGGTGCCGCCGCCGATCGGGAACGCCAGCACGGGCAGGTTGGCGGACGTGGCCCGCTCGAGCGCCGCCGTCAGGCGTTCGGCGGTCGCGACGCCGATCGACCCGCCGAGGAACGCCGCGTCACCCGCGACGACGGCCACACGGCGTCCGCGGAGCGTGCCTTCGCCCGTCCAGACGGCCTCGTCGCGGCCCGTGCGCCGGACCGCGCGGGCGAACTCTTCGGCGTAGTGGCCCGACTTGTGCACGGTCGGGACGGGGATCTCCCACGTCCGCGCCGAGCCGCGGTCGAGCACCGTCGCCAGCAGCATGTCGATGTCGGTGGGCATCCTCGGCTCCTTCGCCGGTGGTCCTGCCGCCGAGGGTAGTTGGGGGCATCGCGGGCGTCCCAATCGTCCTGTCCGGGTGCGTCCGCGAGGCTCGCTTGGATTCGCGTCCGCGTGTCGTTACGCCCGCTGGTGAAGCTTGCGCCTGGCCGACCGGGCGGAAGGGGCACCAACCGGCGCACTTGTCCGGGTGGCGCGCGACGGCGTGCGTCTCCACGGACGCGGGGCTCAGTCGTCCAGGCGCCAGTCGATCGGGTCGGCGCCTTGGGCAACCAGCGCGTCGTTCGCGCGGCTGAAGGGGCGCGATCCGAAGAAGCCGCGGTGGGCGGACAGCGGGGACGGGTGTACCGAGACCAGGCACGGCGTCGACCCGAGTCGCGGCCGGAGCCCTTGGGCGTCGCGGCCCCACAGGATGGCCACGAGCGGCCCGCCGCGCGCGGCGAGCGCGTCGACGGCGGCGTCCGTGACCTCCTCCCAGCCGCGGCCCCGGTGGGACGCCGGCGTCCCGGGCCGGACGGTCAGCACGCGGTTGAGCAGCAGCACCCCTTGGTCGAACCAGCGGGTCAGGTCGCCGTGGGCGGGGGCGGGGACGCCGAGGTCCGATTGCAGCTCGCGGTAGATGTTGGCGAGCGAGGGCGGCAGCGGGCGCACGTCCCGGGCGACGGAGAAGGACAGGCCGACGGGGTGTCCCGGGGTGGGGTAGGGGTCCTGGCCGACGACCAGCACGCGCACGTCCGCCAGTGGACGGCTGAACGCGCGCAGCACGTTCGGACCCGCGGGCAGGTAGCCACGCCCCTCGGCCACCTCGGCTCGGAGGAAGTCTCCGAGCGCGGCGATGCGGGGCGCGACCGGGGCCAGGGCCTCGGCCCAGTCGGGAGCCACAAGGTCGGCCAGCGGGCGAGTGGTCACGTCCCCACCGTAGGGGAGCCAGGCTCGCCGGGCACGCCCATCGCGTCCGCGGCCAGCGCATGGGCCCCCGGGGACGGGGATCGCCGCACGCTAGGCTGGCCGCGACCCCCCCGAAAGGACCCGCCGTGCCGCTCTTCGCCGCGTTGGCCCGCTTGGTCGGCGCCACCTCCCACCGGGCGACCCAAGCACTCCAGCCCGTACCACCCCAGCCCCAGCCACCGCACCCGCCGCAGCTCACTGCCGCCACGAACGCGACGGCGACGGGGTCCGCCGTCATGCCTGTCGACGCGCGGCCGGAGATCCCCAACGGCTTGACGGTCGCGGCCGGGTACGCGGTGCGGCTGCTGATCCTGGGCGCGTTCGGGTACGCGACGTTCTGGCTGCTGTCGTACTTCTCGGCGGTGACGGTGCCGGTGGTGATGGCGATCCTGATCGCGGCGATGCTGTACCCCGTCGTGTCGCGCCTGCGCGCGTGGGGCTGGCACCCGGCGTTCGCGGCGGGCTTGTCGCTGCTCGGCATGGTGTTGCTGGTCGTCGGCGCGCTGACGGCGGTGGGGGCGCAGGTGGTCGCTGAGTCGCCGGAACTCGCCGACAAGACCCTCGCCGGCACGGAGCAGCTGCTCGGCTGGCTGGCGTCCGGACCGCTGCACATCGACCAGGCCCAGCTGCTCGCCTGGTTGGCCCAGGGGCGCGAATGGGTGCAGAACTCCATCGCCCAACTCGCCTCCTACGCGGCGTCCGTCGGCGCGGCGTTCGGCAACTTCTTCGCCGGGCTCGCCACCGCACTGGTGGTCGGCTTCTTCCTGGCCTACCAGGGCCGCTCGATCTTCAAGGCCTGCGCCGGGCTCCTGATCCCCAGCCGCTACCGCGCCCAGGCGGACGGCGCCGCGCTGCGGGGCTGGGCGTCCCTGGTGGCGTACATGCGCTCCGCGGTGGTCGTGGCCGCCGTGGACGCCGCGGGTGTGGCCGCGTTCGCCTTCTTCCTCAACGTGCCGCTCGTCGCGGCCCTGTTCGCGCTCACCTTCTTCGCCTCGTTCATCCCCATCGTCGGCGCCGTGGCCGCCGGGTTCGTCGCCGTGCTGCTGGCGCTCGTCACGCAGGGACCGGTGGCCGCCCTGATCATGCTCGGCGGCGTCATCGCCGTGATGCAGCTGGAGGGCAACTTCCTGCAGCCGTTCCTCATGGGCAAGGCCGTCGACATCCACCCGGTCGGCGTGCTGCTCGGCCTGACCGCAGGCACGGTGGTGGCAGGCATCCTGGGCGCGCTGCTCTCCATCCCGGTGATGGCGTTCAGCGTCGCGTTCGTGCGGGCGCTGCGCGACCCGGCGGGGATGCCCATCGAGCCGTCCCCGCCCGGCTCGGGGGACGGCCAGGGTCGCGGCAGGCTAACAAAAAGCGAAAGTGTCGCTTAGCATTCACGCATGAACGACCCCGATCTGAGTGGCATTCTGAACGACCTCGCCTCCGGCCGCATCGACGCGGCCGAGGCCGCGCGCCGCATCGAGGCGGTTCGCAGCGCCGCGTCCGGCCCCGCGGACGCCGAGCCCGAGCCCGTCCTGCCGTCCGCCCCGACCGGGGTGAAGGGCACCGACCGCGTCAGCATCCGCGCCGTGGGACGCCGCGTCCGCGTCGTCGGCGACCCGGCCGTCGCCACGGCGTCCGTGGACGGCGAGCACGTGCTGCGCCGCCAGGGCGGCGTCCTGGAGATCTCGTCCGACGGCGATCTGGGCCCCAAGCTGGAGGGCCTCGGCGTCCTGCGCCCGCCTCGCTCGCTGGACGACCTCAAGGGCATCAGCCTCACCCGCGGGCTCACCGTGCGCGTGAACCCGGCGATCGAGGTGGACATCGAGCTCACCGCCGGCTCGCTGCACGTCAACGGCGTGCCGTTCCTCGGCCGCGTGCGCGTGACGGCGGGCGGCGTCCAGGTCACGGGGGTGCGCCGCGTGACGGACGCCCTGGTCCAGGCCGGGTCGGCCACCATCGCCGGACCGGTCGCCGTCGGCCGCTCGCGCATCAAGGTCGAATCCGGCTCCCTGCAATTGCGCCTGGAGAAGGGCGCCCACGTCGTCGTCCACGCGGACGCCCAGGTGGGCCGCATCCAGTGGCCCGGCGAGGTGGGCCAAGTCGACGAGCTGAGCGTCGGCAACGGCTCGGCGCGGCTCGACGTCGAGGTCGTCATGGGCGTCGCCCAGATCACCAAGGACGAGGACGCCTGATGGCCGCCCACACGCACCGCACGCTGTCCACCTGCCCGGTGTGCGCCGGCCAGCTGGCCGTCACGCGGCTGGGCTGCCCCTCGTGCGGCACCGAGATCGTCGGGCAGTTCACGCCCTGCCCCTTCTGCGCCCTGGACGCCGCCGACCTCGACCTGCTGCTGGTCTTCCTGGCCTCGCGCGGCAACCTCAAGGAGCTGGAGAAGCACCTGGGGGTGTCCTATCCGACAGCCCGCGCGCGCTTCAGCCAGCTGCTGGTCAAGCTCGGGCTCCAGGTGGTCGACGCCGAGTCGGACGCCGACCCCGAGGACGCGCCCCAGCACGCCGACCCGCTGCACACGACCACGGACACAGGCTCCGACGACGCGGACTCCGAATCGGTGGGGGATCCGGCCGACGAGCCGCACCGGGCGGCGTCCGGCAACGCCAACGCCGTTCGCGACCAGGTGCTGGCCCAGGTGGCCTCGGGGGCGCTGGCCCCGGACGTGGCCGCCGACCTGCTCGCGCGGCTCGGCTGATCAGCCGGCGAAAGGCGAGAAGCTGAGCACCTTGGCCTTGATCGTGCGGCCGTTGGGTGCACCGTAGGTCACGGTCTGGCCCTTGCGGGCGCCCAGCAGCGCGGCGCCGAGCGGCGACTGGGGGCTGAACACCTCCAGGTCGGAGTTGGTGATGCCCAACAGCTCGCGCGAGCCCAACAGGAAGGTGTCGGTGTCGTCGGCGTCGCCGTCGTAGCAGATGGTGATCTTCATGCCCGGCGTCACGGTCTTGGCCGTCACCGGCGCCTCGCCGATGTGCGCGTCGCGCAGCATGGCGTCCAGCTGGCGGATGCGAGCCTCCTGGTGCGCCTGCTCCTCGCGCGCGGCGTGGTAGCCGCCGTTCTCAGACAGGTCACCCTCCTCGCGGGCCTGCGCGATCTTGGCGGACACGTGCTTGCGGCCGTCGCCCTTGAGGTGCTCGAGCTCGGCGGTGAGCTTGTCGAACGCCTCTTGGGTCAGCCAGACGGCCGCTATCTGCTCCTGGGACATTTCGCCAGCGTATCAGGGGGCCTCAGGGCGCCTTACGGCACGACTGGACGGTCACGGTGGTGGCCCGCTTGAAGGTGCGCACGACGACGCGGTGCTGCTCCAGCTCGGCGGTGCCGGGGGCCAGCTCGACGGGCAACTGCCCGACCGTGTCGTAGGTGACCGCCTGGGCCACGAGCGTGCAGACCGCCCGCACGGACGGGTCGGGACGCTGCACCGTGATGAGCGCCTCGACCGTCTGGTCGGAGGTCACCTGGAAGGACACCACGTGGGCGTCCACCGCCGGACTCGCGCCGTAGGTCGCCGACCACAGCAGCCACGTCGCCCCGACGAGCGCGAGCGCGCCCGCCAGCACCCGCCACAGCCAGCGAGGCGTGCGGGGCGCCGGGTAGCGGCGGGCGATGCGTTCGGCGTCCGCTGTCGTCACGTCGCCATTGTGTCAGGCGCCCCCGACGGCCGCCGAGACGGTTTGGCCGCCCGGCCCGGCCGCGACACAATGTCGGCCATGTCCGAATGCCCGCAGATGCGCGTGGACGCCGAGGGTGCGCCCCTGCGGCTGCTGGCCGTGCACGCCCACCCGGACGACGAGTCCAGCAAGGGCGCCGCCACGGTGGCCAAGTACGTCGCCCAAGGGGTGCAGGTGCTCGTCGTGACGTGCACGGGCGGCGAGCGCGGCGACATCCTCAACCCGAAGCTGGACACGCCCGCCAACTGGCGCGACATCGCGACCCTGCGGGCGGCCGAGATGGCCCGGGCGCGCGAGATCCTGGGCGTCGACCAGACGTGGCTCGGGTTCGTCGACTCAGGCCTGCCCGAGGGTGACCCGCTGCCCCCGCTGCCGGCGGGCTGCTTCGCGCTGGCCGACCTGGACGAGGCGTCCGGACGCCTGGTCCGCATCCTGCGGACGTTTCGCCCCCACGTCGTCACCACCTACGACGAGAACGGCGGTTACCCGCACCCCGACCACATCCGCACCCACCAGGTGACGATGGCCGCCGTCGAGGCCGCCGCGGACGCCGACGCGTGGCCGGAGCACGGCGAGCCGTGGGCGGTGGCCAAGGTGTACTACCACATGACGTTCCACCGGGCGCGGGCCGTCGCCCTGGACCGGGCGATGCACGAGCACGGCATGGAGTCGCCGTACGCCGAGCGGCTGCGCACCTGGCCGGACGACCCCGAGCACGCCGCCCGCATCACCACGTTCGTGCCGTGTGCCGACTACTACCCGGTGCGCGACGACGCCCTGCGCGCCCACGCCACGCAGATCGACCCCGACGGCCCCTGGTTCGCGGTGCCGCTGGCGCTGCAGCAGCGCGTCTGGCCGACGGAGGACTATCAGCTGGCCCGCTCCCGCGTCGTCACCTCGTTGCCGGAGGACGACCTGTTCGCCGGGCTGCCCACGCACAGTACGGATAGGGTGGACACGTGGTTCTACTCGATCTAGGCGCCGGACTGGCCCCCGAATGGCTCCCGCTCGCGGTGATGGTCATCCTGTTCGTGGCGCTCGGGCTGCTGTGGTTCAGCATGCGCGGCCACCTGAAGAAGGCCGACTACCCCGACCCGCCGGACGCCGACCTGCGGCGTCCGCGCACCAACGGCGAGCACTGAGCCCCCGCGCGCGGCTACGGTGGTCGCCATGCCCAACCGCCTCGCCGCCGCGACGAGTCCCTACCTGCTGCAGCACGCGGCCAATCCCGTCGACTGGTGGCCGTGGGGCCCGGACGCCCTGGCCGAGGCCCGGCGCCGCGACGTCCCGCTGCTGATCAGCGTCGGTTACTCGGCCTGCCATTGGTGCCACGTGATGGCGCACGAGTCGTTCGAGGACGCGGGCGTCGCCGCCCTGGTCAACGCCCACTTCGTGCCGGTCAAGGTCGACCGGGAGGAGCGCCCGGACGTCGATGCGGTCTATATGCGCGCCACCCAGGCCCTCACCGGCCAAGGCGGCTGGCCGATGACGGTGTTCGCCACCCCGGACGGCGACCCGTTCTTCGCCGGCACCTACTTCCCGCCCGAGCCGCGAGGCGGGCAGCCGTCGTTCGCGCAGCTGGTGACCGTGCTGGGCGAGGCCTGGCAGGAGCGGCGCGAGGAGGTCGTGGCGTCGGCGTCCGCGATCGTGGGCCAGCTGCGCGAGCTGAACGAGTTGCCGCGCGCCGACGCGGCCCCCGACGTCTGGCCGCTGCTGGACGCCGTCGTCGCCGACTTCGACCTGCTCCACGGCGGGTTCGGGACGGCGCCGAAGTTCCCGGCGCCGCTGCTCGTGGACGCCCTGGTGGCCAAGGGCGAGCCCGGCACCCTGGACGTCGCCCAGCGGACGCTGGAGGCGATGGCCCGCGGCGGCATCCACGACCAGGTGGGCGGGGGGTTCCACCGCTATGCCGTCGACGCCGGCTGGGTGGTGCCGCATTTCGAGAAGATGCTGTACGACAACGCCCTCCTCTTGGGGGCTTACGTGCGGGCCTGGCGGCGCACGGCCCGCCACGACGAGGCGCTGCGGGGGCTGCTGGGGCGGACGGCCCGCGGCATCGTCGCCTGGTTGGAGCGCGAGCTGGTCACACCGGCCGGTGGGTTCGCGGCCAGCCTTGACGCCGACTCCGCCGACGTGCGGGGCATGCCGCACGAGGGCATCTACTACGCCTGGAACCCCGACCTGCTGGCAGACGCCCTCGGCGAGGACGCCGACTGGGCCGCCGAGGTGTTCCACGTGACCAAGTCCGGCACGTTCGAGCACGGCCTGTCCACCCTGCAGCTTCGGGGGGCCCCGGACGCCGACCGGCTGGCGTCGGTGTCGCAGCGGCTGCTCGAGGTGCGGTCGGCGCGGTTCGCGCCGCCGCGGGACGACAAGGTGGTGGCGTCCTGGAACGGGCTGGCCATCGACGCGCTGGTCACGGCGGCGCTGGTCTTCGGCGAGCGCCCGTGGCTGGACCTGGCGGTGCGGGCCGCCGAGCACCTGTGGTCGGTGCACTGGACGTCCGCCGGACTGGCCCGCACCTCGCTGGACGGCGTGGTGGGCGAGGCGGTCGGCTTCGCGGAGGACTACGGCTCGGTGGCTCTGGCGTTCGGACGCCTCGCCGGCGTGCTGGGGGACGCCGCGTGGCTGGAACGGGCCACGCGCCTGCTGGACGACGCGTTGGCCCGGTTCGGCGCCGACGACGGGGGCTTCCACGACGCGGCGGAGGGCACGCTGTTCACGCGCCCGCGCGACGTCACGGACAACCCGACGCCCTCCGGCACCATGACGCTGGTCGCCGCACTGCGCCACGCCGGCCTGCTCGCCGACCGTGCCGACTACCTGCGCCGCGCGGACTCGGCCGCCCGCACCACCTGGGGCACCGTGGCCGCGCACCCCCGGTTCGCGCCCGCCGCGCTGGCCGACCTGGTCGCCGTCGACGAGGCGCGCAAGGGGCTGCGGCCGGCCGTCGCGGTGGTCCTGGACGCCGCCGGCGACCCGCTCAACGAAGCCGCCCGCGCCGCCTGGCGGATGGCCCCGGCGGGCACCGTGATCCTGTCCGGACGCCCGGGCACCACGGGGTTCGCGCACCACTTCGACGAGCGCACGCTGCGCGCCCGGGCGCAGGCCCCGGCCGGCGCGGCTCCGGGGGCGGGGCTGCTGACGCACGCGACGATCGGGTCCGGGGGCGCGGTGACGACCGGGCCGGCCGCGGCGGGGAGCGGAGACCCCGGCGGGGCGGCGGCAGCCGAACTGGGCGACGACTACGCCGAACACGACATCGTGGGCCTGGCACAGACGGTCTACGTCTGCCGCGGCGAGGTGTGCTTCGCGCCGGCGTCCACCGTGCAGGACCTGCGCGCCGCGCTCTGGACCCGCGCCTGATGAACTGGCTGTCCCGGACGCCGCCCGCGCGGCCGTTCCGCCTGTTCGGGCCGGCGCACGTGGCGGCGCTGACCGCCGTGGCGTCCGGCTGCCTGGCGCTAGGGCGGCTGGCGCACGCCTCGCCGCGCACCAAGAAGGTGGTCCGGCGGGCGCTGGTGGGGGCGCTATGGGCCCAGGAGCTGAGCTTTCACGCCTGGCGGTGGCGCTGCGGCACGTGGACGGTCAAGGAGATGGTGCCCCTCCACGCTTGCTCGCTGAGCGTCTGGCTGGGCGGCGTCGGCACGCTGACCGGCTCGCGGCCCCTCAACGAGTTCGTCTACTACCTCGGCTTCGGCGGGGCGTCACAGGCGCTGCTCACCCCAGACCTCGGGCCGTACGGTCCGGCCCACTACCGGTTCTGGCAGTTCTTCCTGTCCCACGGGCTGATCGTCGCGCTGCCCGCGTGGCAGGTGCAGGCCGAGGGGCTGCGTCCCACGTGGGCGTCCGCGGCCCGCTCGTTCGGGCTTCTGTGCGCCTACGCCGTGCCCGTGTACGCCGTGAACCGCGCGCTGGGCAGCAACTACTGCTACGTGAACCGCAAGCCCGACACGGCCAGCCTCCTGGACGCCATGCCGCCCTGGCCGCGGTACCTGCCGATCCTGGCCGGCATCACCGGCGCCGCGTTCGCGCTGCTCACGCTGCCGTTCGAGCTGGGGGCGGCCGGCGAACGCGACAGGCCGGACGCCGCGGCGTCCTGACCTCGGACGGTCGCCCGGTCGCGGTTAGCGCAGGGTGGCGATGGCGATCGCGGCGAAGTGGCACATGGCCGCGACGATCGTGCAGGCGTGGAAGATCTCGTGGAACCCGAACCACGTCGGGCTGGGATCGGGGAAGCGGCGCGCATAGACCACGGCGCCGGCGGTGTAGACCAGCCCGCCGAGCGCGATCAGCACGACGATGAGCGGCCCGCCGGTGTGCCAGAACGGCACCAGCCAGCCGAGCGCGACCCACCCCATGGCCAGGTATAGCCCGGTGTAGAGCCAGCGCGGGGCGCCCATCCAGAGCACCTTGACGCAGATGCCGACCGCTGCGATCGCCCAGACCAGGACGAGCAGGAGGGTGGCGTTGGCGGTGTCGAGCAGCATCAGCGCCAGCGGGGTGTACGTGCCGGCGATGAACAAGAAGATGTTCGCGTGGTCGAGGCGCCGCAGCACGGCCGACGCCTTGGCCGACCAGGAGCCGCGGTGGTAGAGCGCCGACGTCCCGAACAGCACGGACGCCGCGACCAGGTACACCGCCAGGCCGATGCGGCCGACCAGCGAGGGTGTGGCCACGATCACGATCAGGCCCGCGAGCTGGACCAGCGGTGCCATGCCGAGGTGGAGCCAGCCGCGCAGGCGGGGCTTGGGCAGGGGTGGCAGAGGCGAGGCGGTCATGGCGCGGCCCTTACTTGACTCTCCGTAACTTACGGTCACGTAGGTAAGGGTAGGCGGGGCCCGCAGACCGGCGCAAGACGCGGCGTCCGAGGGTAGGTTGGGACGCGTGAAGATCCTCGCGACCACCAACGTCCCGTTCGAGTTCACCCCGCCCGAGGGGGTCATCGTCGTCGGCATCGACGAGGGGCAGCCGGTCCCGTCCGAGCACCTGGACGCCGAGGCGGCGATCCTGCAGGGCTGGACGTCGCCCGCCGCCCTGCAGTTGGCGGCCGAGGGGGGCGCGCTGCGCTGGGTGCAGACGGTCGCGGCCGGGCCGGACGGGGTGCTGGCCGCCGGCTTCGGCCCGCAGGTGACCATCACCAACGGCCGAGGGCTGCACGACAAGACCGTCTCCGAGCGGGCCGTCGCTCTGGCGTTGGTGGGCATCCTGAGGTTCCCCGAGATGCTGACCGCCCAGCGCGAGCACCGCTGGGAGCACGAGGAGTTCGGCGCCTGGCGCGAGCTGCACCACGGCGGGCGGCTGGGCTCGCTCATCGACACCAACGTGCTGATCTGGGGATTCGGGTCGATCGGCCAGCAGCTCGCGACGGTGTTCACGGCGTTGTCGGCGCGCGTTCGGGGGGTGGCCAACTCCGCCGGGGAGCGGGCCGGGTACGAGGTGTTCACCGAGGCCGACCTGCCGCGGCTGCTGCCTGAGACCGACGTGTTGGTGATGGTGCTGCCGTCCTCGCCGGCGACCGTCAAGGCGCTGACCGCCGAGCGGCTGGCCCTGCTGCCCGAGCGCGCCTGGCTCGTGAACGTCGGGCGCGGGTCGACCGTCGACGAGGATGCGCTCGTGGACGCCCTGCGGTCCGGACGCCTCGGCGGCGCGGCCCTCGACGTCGTGGCCACCGAGCCCTACCCGCCGGACGGGCCGCTGTGGAGCACCCCGAACACGGTCCTGATCCCGCACATGGCGGGCGGGGTCGCGTACGGGTCCGACGCGCTGTTCAACGAGAACCTGCGTCGGCTGCGGTCCGGCGAGCCGCTGCGCAACGCCGTCGCCCGCGGCTGAGCCGCCGTAGGCTGCCGCCATGTCGTGGTACGAGCGGGCGCGCGAGGTTGCCGACCGGCTGCACCCCGCCGGCCTGCTCTATTCGACCTACGAGCAGCGGCTGCTCGCCGAGCTCGACCGCACCCGGCTGCCCCAGCACGTGGCCGTGCTGGCCGACGGCAACCGCCGCTGGGCGCGGCTGAACGCCCCCGGGCTGCCGCTCGTCGCCGGCTACCAGGCCGGCGCCGACCGGCTCAAGCAGTTCGTCCAGTGGTGCGACGAGGTCGGCATCGGCGTCGTCACCCTCTGGGTGCTGTCGACCGAGAACCTGACCCGCAACACCGGCGATGTGGGGCCCCTGCTCGGCGTCATCGAGCGGCTGTTCGCCGAGCTGGCGGCGTCCAGGCGGTGGCCGGTGAAGTGCGTGGGGGACACGTCCCTGCTGCCGGACGCCATGGCGTCCGCCCTGCAGAGGGCCGAGGAGGCGTCCGCGGGATATCCCGGCATGCAGGTCAACATCGCCATCGCGTACGGCGGGCGCCACGAGCTGCGCGACGCCGTCCGGTCGCTGCTCGCCACCGAGGCCCAGAAGGGCACGCGGCTGGGGGAGTTGGCCGAGTCGTTGGAGATCGACGACATCGCCGAGCACCTGTACACCGCCGGGCAGCCCGACCCGGACCTGATCATCCGCACCTCCGGCGAGCAGCGTCTATCGGGGTTCCTGATGTGGCAGTCCGCGCACAGCGAGTTCTACTTCTGCGAGGCCCTGTGGCCGGACTTCCGCCGCGTCGACTTCCTCCGCGCCCTGCGCAGCTACGCCAACCGGGAGCGGCGCTACGGGCGTTGAGGGCCAGGGCGGCATAGTGGGAACATGGACCCCAAGGAGACCATGCTGCGCCAGCTGCGCGCGCTGCGCCGCGACCTGCTCAGCAAGCTCGACGGACTGGACGAGTACCAGGTCCGGCGTCCGATGACCGCGACGGGGACCAGCCTGCTGGGGCTGGTGAAACACCTGGCCAGCGTCCAGTTGGGGTACTTCACCGAGGTGTTCGGGCGCGACCCGGGCTGGGAGTTGCCGTGGTTCGCCGATGACGCCGAGCCGGACGCCGACCTGTGGGTGCCGGCGTCCGAGTCGCGTGAGGACGTGCTCGCGTTGCACCGACATTCGGCCGCCGTCAGTGACACGACGATCACCGAGCTCGACCTGGAAGCCGCCGGCGTCGTGCCCTGGTGGCCGCCGGAGCGCCGCGACGTGACGCTGCACCAGATCCTCGTGCACGTGCTCGTCGAGACCGCCCGGCACGCCGGGCACGCCGACATCGTCCGTGAGCTCATCGACGATCACGCCGGCATGGGTCCGGCCGACGCCAACCTGACTGCCCGCACCGCCGACGAGTGGCGCGCCCACGTCGCGCGCATTGAGGAGGCCGCCCGGCAGGCACTGGAGGGGCGCTGAACGGTCGCGCGATCAGGCTGCGTCGTGAGTTCTTGGTCTGATGCCGCGGGCCCGGACGAGGTCCCTCCGGCGCGTGGTGGCCGGGTCGGGTCCGTCGGTGCGGAGTGCACGGGTCAGGCTCAAGGGATAGGCGCCGGAGGGTCCTCGTCCGGCCCCGCTTCAGGGGGGGTTCGGTTTCGCTGGTACTGGGCCCCGGAGCTTGCCGAAGGGGCCTTGAGCCCCCGATCACGCCCCTCCCGCGGGCCGGGGGTCCCTGAGCTTGTCGAAGGGGCCTTGAACCCCTCTTTCGCGTTGGCCCGTCGAGCCGGTCGGCCAGTTGCGCCCGTTGGTGACGAATCCTCGCGTCGAACGGGAGGATTCGTCGCTTGCGGGCGCATTCGTGGCGAGGGCGGTCAAAGGGGCCCGCGGGGGAGCCCCGGCCGCCCACCTTGTCGACCACGCCCTCGGCGGTGGAACGGCGTCGGCGGCCAGCGGGGCCCCGGCGTCCGGGGGTGTCCGGGTTACGCCCTTCGGTCGCCGCGGGCTTGATGGGTATCCCGCCGGCACTCGCGGTCTGATGCGTAGAGTGCATCAAACAGCGAGCCCCTTGGGCACTCGCGGTCTGATACGCAGCGTGTATCAAACAGCGAGCGCTGGTCGGCGCCCCGGCTCCAGAAGGTCTCTGAGCTTGTCGAAGGTCCCTGAGCTTGTCGAAGGGGGCACAAAGCGCCCCGGCCACGTCCGCTCGTCGAGCCGGTCGGCCATCTGCGCCCGCTGCTTCGCACACGCGTCCGTTCGGACGGGCGTGGTCGCCACTTACGGGCGCGGGTGTGGCTGGGACGGACGGCAGGGGCGGGCGGCGACAGCCAGCAGGGGCGGGCGGCGACTGACGGCAGGACCGGACGGCTAGGCCGACGGCTCGTTCACCCACGAGACGAGCTGCCACCCGTCGTCGGTGCGCCAGTACAGGCGGAGGTTGTCGTACCTCGGCGCATCCGCCGGTGGGGTGGCGCCGGAGCCCGACCACTTGACCACCGTGCACCGGACCACCGCCCGGCGCGTGGCGTACTCCGTCACGTCCACGTCGGAGACCACCCGCCGGTCGCCGGCGGTGAGTCCGTCGAGGAACTCGGCGCGCGTCGCGACGACCCCGCTGGGGCGGATCATCACGAACCGTGGGTGCAGCAACCCCTCGAAGAACGCCCGGTCGGCGCGGGACTCGGCGTCCGCTATCTCTTCGTCGAGGGCGCGCAGCGATGCGGTCATGGTTCCTCCGTCGTGCTCGGGACGCCGACCAGTGCGGCGAGCGTGGTGGCCGGGTGTCCGGTGAGGCGGGGGATGTCGTCGCTCACGTCCGCCAGTTCGCCGGCCGCGATGGCCGTGTACGTCGAGACCCACGCGTCGACCTGCCACGACGGAGCGCCGTAGTGGGCGCGCGAGGCGTAGGCGTCCCCGATGGTCTCGGGCTCGTAGACGATCGGACGCCGCTGCGCCCGCGACAGGGTCGCGGCGACCTCGTCCAGGGTCAGCGCCTCGGGTCCGGTCAGCGAGTAGGTGGCCCCGGCGTGGGCGGCCGGGTCGAGGAGGACGGCGACGGCGGCGTCCGCGATGTCGTCCTGGGCGACGGCGGCGACGCGTCCCTGCCCGGCCGGGCCGCGGATCACGCCGTCCTCGCCGACCATCATCGGCAGGAAGTCCGCGCACAGGTTGTCGCGCAGGAACGTGAACTCCAGCCCGCGGGCGCGGATGTGCTGCTCGGTGGCGTGGTGGTCGCGGGCGAGGGTGAACGTGGCCTCCGGTGCGGCGCCGAAGAACGAGACGTAGACCAGGTGCCGGACGCCGGCGTCCGCGGCGGCGTCCACGAAGGCGGTGTGCTCGGCGACCCGGCCGGGGCTCTCGGACGCCGACACCATCAGCAGGGTGCGCACGCCCCGCAGCGCGTCGAGCGCGGCGACCCGGTCACCGTACGCGGACCGGACGGCCCTGGCCCCCGGCAGCACCGGCGCCCGGGACGCCTCGCGCACCAGCAACCGCTGCCGGACGCCGGACGCCGCGAGCCGGCGCGCGACGCGTCCGCCGAGGCGTCCGGTCGCGCCGGTGACGCCCACCTCATCGCCCAGAGCCATGGCGCCCATCATGCCCGCCCCAGGTCGGTGAGGATGGCGGCGTGCTGGCGCTCGTCGAGCGGATACAGCAGGAACAACAGGGCGCCGCCCAGCGCCAGCGCCGCCGGCACGGCCCCGACCAGCCACCGGATCGCCGTGACCGCAGACTCGGGCTGCGCGCCCCCGCCCACGAGGAATCCGCCCAGCGCGAGCCCCCACCCGGCCAAGCCGGCGGCCGCCGCCTGCGACCACCGCCGGAAGAAGAAGAACACCGCCACGGTGCCGCCGTCGCTGCGGTTGCCCGAGCGCCATTCGCCGTAGTCGGCGACGTCGGACACGAACGGCCACATGATCGCGGTGACCAGGTTCTGCGCGATGCCGAGGGCGAAGAAGCTCGCGACGACCACGACGGGGACCGCGGGCATGGCGCTGATCCACAGGCTGATGGCGGCAACGGCCAGCGTCGACCCGATGAACGTGCGCTTCTTGCCCCATCGCGCGGCCAGCCGCGGCAGGACCGGCAGCGTGACCAGGGTGGCCGCCGAGGTGGCGCCGATGATCCACACCAGGGAGCCCGAGTCGCCGAGCACGTAGGTGGCGTAGTACGCCTGGACCGCCAGCATCGTGAACAGCCCGGTCTGCAGCACGAGCTGTGACGCGCACAGGATCACCAGCGGCCGGTTCGCGGGCAGCGCCCGCACGGTCTCGGCGATAGTCGGCGGGGGATCGTAGACCCGGTGGCGTTCGGGGGCGTTCAGCACACACAGGACGAACAGCCCGTAGCCGACGACGCTGCCGAGCAGCGCGACCGTCACCACCAGCCGCTCGATCTCCCGCGGCTGCCCGGCCAGGGCGGTGAACAGCGGCGCCACCAGCACGGTCACGACGACCAGCACCACCACCGGCGCGATGTTGCGCCACACTCCGAGCCGGGCGCGCTCTCGGACGTCGGTCGTCATCGCGCCGGCCAGCGAGCTGTACGGGATGACCACGAGGGAGTAGCAGAACGCGTGCACCAGGTACACGATCAGCACGTACAGGTACTGCAGCGACTGGTCGCCGCCGAACGCCGGCACGGTGAACAGCGCCACGCCGGTGAGCAGCATCGGCGGGGTCGCCCCCAGCAGCCACGGATGGAACCGCCCCCACCGCGTGCGCGTCAGGTCGACGAGCCGCCCGGCGATCAGGTCGCTGAGCGAGCTGAACAGCCGGACGCCGAACACGATCGCGGCCACGGGGCCCGGTTCGAGCCCGAGCACGTCGGTGTAGAAGATGAGCAGGAACATCGCCTGCAGGGCGAACACGAACGAGTTGGTCATGTCCCCGGCGGCATAGCCCGCGTAGTTGCGCAGCGTGAGCCGTGGGAAGGGTCCGGGGTTCGTCATCGCCCGGCCAAGGCTACGCCCCCCGCCGAGTGGGCCGGACGCTCGGCGTCCGATCAGTGAAACGATCGCACGCCGCCGAGAGGGCCCCGATGCCGCCTACTCGTACAGGATGTACTGCGGCGTCGGCTGCAGCGCCAGGACTTCCTCGGGGGTCATCAGCGGACGACCGCCGCGGGTGTCTTCTTCGTAGAAGAGCTTGAACCCCAGCGCCACGTGCTTGGGCGTCTTGGCCACCAGGCGCTTCCAGGCGGCCGTCTTCTGGGCGGGGCTGCCGATGCCGTCGACGGACTTCACCAGCACCACGCCGGGGTGCGTCCCGAGCGCGGCCTCGTCGACGACGATGTCCTCGTGCAGCTGGTGGTAGACCAGCACTTTCTCGGGCAGGCCCTTCGCCTTGGCCAGCTCGGACAGCCAGGCCGCCACGGCGTCCAGCTCTTGCCCGCTCGTGCTGCCGAACACCTTGCCGGGCACCTGGTCGGCGTTCACCGCCCACTCCGGGTCCAGCGCGAGGCCCACCTCCGGCTCGGACAGCCACCGTTCGAGGTGCCGCACCTCGTCGAGGAAGTCGGCCCGCCCGGGCTGGATGTTCAGCAGCAGCAACGCGTCGTGAGCGCGGGCGGTGGCGAGCCAGCTCTCGATGGTGGCGTCGCTGATGCGGGTGCGGTACAGGCCGTCGGCGCCGGGCTTGGGTTGGGCGACCACGGTGATCAGCTCCATCACGGGCAGCAGGTCGCGGTCGGAGCGGTACGCCTGGCCGCCCTGCTCGAGCTCGCGCATGCGGTCGTCGATGTCGCCGATGCCGAGGCGTCCCAGCGCGTCGGCGTTGGGGTGCCCGGAATACCCGAACAGCCGGAACCGCGGGAACACCTCGCGCCCGCCGCGCGGCAACTCCACCGGCTTGGGCAGCGTCGCGACGACGACGGCGACGACCACGGCGATGGCCGTCGCGATCACCAGCGCCGCCCGAAGCTTCATGGGCAGAGCCTAAGTCGACCGGACGCCGAAGCCCGGGCGACGCACCACGCGGCGTGGGTTCCGGGTTTGTCCGGGCGGGCTGAGAACATAGGGCTCACGTTCGTTCACCCAGGAGGACCCCATGCCGACCACCTACTTCGAGCACGACATCGCCGACGTCGATCGGTCCGTCACCAACGGCATCCGGGCGGCGCTGGGCGTCAGCGGCCTGCTGTCCCTCGTCATCGGCGTCCTGATCATGGCCTGGCCGGCCAAGACGGCCATGGTCGTGGCCGGCATCATCGCCGTCTACGCCGGCCTCGCCGGGCTGGTCAACCTCGCCATCGGCGTCTTCTCCCGCCGGCTCGGGGCGTGGCCCCGGATCGCCTACCTCGCCCTCGGGGTGCTGTTCGTGGTGTCGGCCGTCGTGGCGTTCGCCAACCTCGGCGCCGCCGCGGCCGGGCTGGGCGTCCTGCTCGGCGTCATCATCGGCATCGTGTGGGTCGTGGAGGGGGTCGTCGGGCTGACGATGATCGGCGACTCCAGCTCGAAGGTCTGGACGCTGCTGTACGCCGCCATCAGCATCGTCGCCGGCATCACCCTGATCACCTCGCCGCTGTGGGGTGCGACCCTGCTGTGGGTGCTGCTCGGCCTCTCGCTGGTCGTGATGGGTGTGGTCCAGGTGGTGCGCGCGCTGCGCTTCGGCCCACGCTGACCTCGCACGCCGCTACTCGCGCCCGCGCCGGAACCGCCGCTTGAGCCGCAGGTCGGCCGGCAGCGGCGGGGCCTCCAGCCGCGGCGTCGCGCCCCGGTAGCCGGCAACGCGTCCGAACCGGTCGTCGGGGGCGTCGTTCCACTCTTGGCGCAGCTGCACGATGTGCTCGTGGCTACGCCCGATGAAGTTCCACCACATGACGATGCCCTCGTCGAACGGCTCGCCGCCCAGCAGCATGATGCGCGCGGGGGAGTCGGTCGGGTTGGTCAGCCGCAGGTGGCCTGCCCCGGGGTCGCGCACGCCGAGCACCGAGCGGTCCAGCCGCACGCCGTCGAAGTCCACGTACCCGGTGTCGACCAGCACGCCGTGCTCGAAGCCCGGGTCGACGGCAGTCTCCCAGGTCGCGCCCGGGGCCAGGATCACCTCTGCCCCGAGCAGCGGGGTCTCGGTGTGCACCGGCGACGCGGCGTCCGCCAGCGACCCGACGAGCACGCGCGCCCGCACGCCCGGCAACTCGTACAGCTCGGGCACGTGGTGCTGGAACTCGCGGACGACCTCGGCGGACGCCTCGGGCAGCACGACCCACAGCTGGACGCCGTGCAGCACGTCCCGCTTCGGCGTCGACACCTCGGAGTGGGCGATGCCCGCCCCCGACGTCATCAGGTTCAGCTCGCCGGGGCGCACCAGCGCGTACGCCCCGCCCGAGTCGCGGTGCTCGATCTCGCCGTCGAACAGCCAGCTCACGGTCTGCAGGCCCGTGTGCGGGTGCGGCGGCACGTCCATGCAGGCGCCCTGTTCGGGGCCGTAGTGGTCGACGAAGCACCAGGCGCCGACGAACGAGCGGCGCAGCGACGGCAGCGTGCGCCGCACCTGCAGCGACTCGCCGTCGCCGAGCCGCACTCCCTTGGGCTCGATGAGCTGCACGTGGTCCGGGTCGTGGGAGTGCGACGCCTCGCAGTCCAGCACCGCGGGCCGGGTCTCGGTGTTGCTCATGAAGCCTCCTTCGGGCTGGGGCCGGTGCCGGGCGGGTGGGTCCGGGCGGGTCGGGGAGAACCGCCCTACCCGCCCGTCCGGGGCGGGGCGGCAGGGACCGGACCGCCGGCGTCCGGCTCGGGGTCGGCCAGCAGCAGCTCGGTCAGGACGGCCTTGATGTCCTCGGCCACCGGCAGGCCGGGCAGCCCCATGAGCCGGCGCAGCGTGGTCGGGTTGGCCTGCAGGAACGCCCAGACGGCGTGCTTGTCCTCCTGCTCGACCTGCAGCCCGTGCAGCAGGGTGAACAGCCGCTGGTCCAGCTGCTGCTCGCCGCGGGTGGGCATGGTCTGCAGCCGGAACGTCGCCCCTTGTGCGGACGCCACGGCGCCCACCTCCACGCTGAGGGTGGCGCTGGCGGCGTCCCAGCGCGTGTCGACGTCGGCGACGTCGGTGGGCGCCAGCCCGGTCAGCGACACCGTGTAGACCCGTTCGTCGGGGACCACCGCGCCCCCGCCCGTCACCGGGTCGATGGTCAGGACGCCGGCCCGGTCGTCCCACGTGAACCGCGTGCGGGCCGCGGCGCCGGCGTCGTCGTCCTCGTACAGCACGAACTCGCCGTCGGCGCCGGTGAACACGCGCAGGTGCAGGTGGGCGGGGTTCTCGACGCCGAGGTCGTCCCCGCCGGTCAGCGGCACGATGGCGCCGGCGCGGGCCAGCACCGGGTACTGGTCCAAAGGCCGGTGGAACGTCACCATGCGCCCGCCGGCGTAACGCAGGCCGGTGTACCAGTCGATCCAATCGCCCTCGGGCAGCCACGTGGTGACAGACGCGCACCGCGTCCGGGGGGCGGCCGGCGTGGTCAGCGGCGCCACGAGCAGCGCGGTGCCGAACCGGAACGCGTTGCGACCGTGCCGCACCGTCTCCACGCGGGGATCCTCGTGATACAGCGGCCGCACCAGCGGCTCGCCGAGCCGGTGCGCCCGCTCGTTCATCGTGTGCAGGTACGGGATCAGCCGGTGCCGCAGCCGCAGGCACGCCCGCATCACGGACGCCGCCGGCTCGGCGTAGTTCCACGGCTCCTTGCCCTGGAACAGGCTCGCGGTCGAGTGCAGCCGGTTGATCGGCGAGAACACCCCCAGCTGGAACCAGCGGGCGGTCAGCTCGTCGTCGCGGACGCCGAACATGTGCCCCCCGATGTCGTGGCTCCACCAGCCGTAGCCGATGTTGGACGCCGTCGCGGTGAAGGACGGCTGGAAGTCGAGCGACGCCCAGCTGGTCACCGCGTCGCCGGAGAACCCGATCGGGTAGCGGTGCGAGCCGGGGCCGGCATAGCGGCTGAACGTCAGGGCGCGGCCGCGGCGGGCGCTGTCGAGGAAGTGCAGGTGGTTGAGCAGCCACAACGGGTCGAGCCCCGGGATCGCCGAGGTGGTGCCCTGCTGCCAGTCCAGCCACCAGACGTCGACGCCGGCGTCCTCGAGCGGGTGCAGTACCTCCTCGAGGTAGGCCTGCATGAAGTCCGGGTCGTCCACCGCGAACGGGATGGGGGCCTTGGCGGCGGCGTCCAGGCCCAGCCGGGCGGCGAGCCGCGGGTAGGCGTCCTCATAGGACCGGACGCCGTCCGCCGGGTGCAGGTTCAGCGAGACCCGCAGCCCGCGGGCGCGGAGCCGGGCCAGGAAGACGTCCGGGTCGGGGAAGAGGCCGGTGTTCCACGAGAACCCCGTCCAGCCGGACCCGTGGGCGGCGTCGATGTCGACCCAGTGCCAGTCCATGTCGAGGACGGCGACGGAGAACGGCAGTCCCTCGGCGGCGAAGCGGTCCATGAGCCGCTCGTACTCGTCGGCCGAGTAGGGGTGATAGCGGCTCCACCAGTTGCCCAGCGCCCAGCGGGGCAGCAGGGGCACCTCGCCGGTGAGTGCGTAGAAGTCGCGCAGAGCGGCGGCGGCGTCCGTGTCGTGCAGGAACAGGTAGAGGTCGAGGTCGCCCACGCGCTGGTCGACCCAGCCGTCGTCGGTGAGGGCGAGGGACTGCGAGTCGTCCAGGGTGGCCCAGCCGAACGTGCTGAGCAGGCCCGTGCCGAGCGGGGTGGGGCCGTCGACGTCGTCCAAGGTGCGGGCGGTGCCGCCGAGGTTGCCCAGGTCGTGGGGGCCCACCACCGGCGGGGAGCCGTAGCTCCAGACGTGGGCGTGCCCGCCGCGTCCGGGCTGGCGCACCACCAGCCCGGCCCCGGAGAAGCGCTGGCCGTCGTAGCTCAGACGCAGCCCCCGGGTGGTCAGCTCGACGCCGTCGCCGCTGCGGACCAGCTCGTAGCGGGCCTCGGGGAAGTCGCGGTTCCACACGACTTGGGTGGCGCGGTCCTCGAACTCGCCGGAGTCGGACCACTCCAGCCGCAGCAGCCGCTCGGTGAGGACGGTGATGCGCCAGTTCGGGCCGGTCACGACCGCGGCGGGGTTCGCCACCGGGCGGGTGACCGGGCGAAGGCGCTGAGGCAGGGGCATGCGACGAGCCTAGTCCGCGGGGACTGAACCGAAAGGGGACGGTTCTGTTTCGGTTCACCCCCGGTGAACCGAAACAGAACCGTCCCCTTTCGGTTCGGTTGGGTTCACCGCGCTCCTCGCGTGTCGCGCGACGGGTGGCGTCGGCGTCCTCGTACGCTCGGGGTCAAGGACGCCCCCCGGGGCGGCCGGCGAGGAGGGATCCATGCACGCTTCCCCCAGGGATGCCCTCGGCTGATCGATCCAGGCCGAGTGGACGCCGTTCGGCCGCGACCCGTGAGGAACACTCGTGACCGACACCGCCGCGAACGCCCAGCCCAGCCTGTCGGCCCGGACGCCGACGACGACGCGAACCTACGTCATCGACACCTCCGTGCTGCTGAGCGATCCCAACGCGCTGCTGTACTTCGCCGAGCACCGCGTGATCGTGCCGCTGGTCGTCATCACCGAGCTGGAGGGCAAGCGACACCACCCCGAACTCGGCTTCTTCGCGCGCAAGGCGTTGCGGTTCCTGGACGACCTCCGTGTCGCGTACGGACGCCTGGACGCCCCCGTGCCCGTCAACGACGCCGGCGGCCTCGTGCACGTCGAGCTCAACCACACGGACGCCGACGTGCTGCCCGCCGGGTTCCGGCTCGGCGACAACGACTCGCGCATCCTCGCGGTGGCGGCCAACTACGCCCGCGAAGGCTCGGACGTGGTGCTCGTCACCAAGGACCTGCCGCTGCGCGTCAAGGCGGCGTCGGTGGGGCTGGCGGCGGAGGAGTACCGGCACGAGCTGGCTCCCGACTCCGGCTGGACGGGGATGGTGGAGATCGACCTGCCCGGCGACCTGATGGATCGCCTGTACGCCGACGGCCACGTCGACGCCCCGGAGGTGGCCGGATTGCCCTGCCACGCGGGGGTCGTGGCGCGCGGCGGCGGCTCGTCGGCGTTGGCGCGCGTGCACCCGGACCGGTCGCTGCGCCTCATCCGCGCCGACCGCGACGTGTTCGGCCTGCACGGGCGCTCCGCGGAGCAGCGCGTGGCCCTCGACCTGCTCATGGATCCGGGCGTGGGTATCGTCTCCCTGGGCGGACGGGCCGGGACGGGCAAGTCGGCGCTCGCGCTGGCCGCCGGGCTGGAGTCGGTGATGGAGCGGCGGCTGCACGACAAGGTGATCGTGTTCCGGCCCCTGTACGCCGTGGGCGGCCAGGAGCTCGGGTTCCTCCCCGGCGACCAGGGCGAGAAGATGTCGCCCTGGGGCCAGGCCGTGTTCGACACGCTCGGGTCGGTCACGCACCGCAACGTGATCGACGAAGTGCTGGCCCGCGGGCTGCTCGAGGTGCTGCCGCTGACGCACATCCGCGGACGCTCGCTGCACCACGCGTTCGTGATCGTGGACGAGGCCCAGTCGCTGGAGCGCAACGTGCTGCTCACCGTGCTCAGCCGCATCGGCCAGGAGAGCCGCGTCGTGCTCACCCACGACGTCGCCCAGCGCGACAACCTGCGCGTCGGACGCCACGACGGCGTCGCGGCCGTGGTCGAGAAGCTCAAGGGCAACCCGCTGTTCGGGCACGTGACGCTGACCCGCTCGGAGCGCTCGCCGATCGCCGCCCTGGTCACCGACATGCTGGAGGACATCGGGCTCTGATTTGGCCGGCGTGGGAGACTGGCCCGCATGGCCCGAGGACCCCGCAACGCGTCCGCCCTGCACATGATCGCGGCGTTGGCCGTGTTGCTCGTTCCGATCCTCGTCGTGACCACGGCGTTCACCCGCAATCCCGCCCCGGTGGTGACCGTCGTCGACCCCGCCCCCGAGGCGGCGCGGGCGGCCGCCGCGGCGTCCTTCCCGGTGCTGGTGGCCACCAACCTGCCGGACGGCTGGGTCTGCGTCCGGTCCCGCTGGACGCCGGCCGGTGCCACCGCGCTGGACGGCAAGCCCGCACCCGGTGACCTCTGGCAGCTCGGCTACCTGACCCCCGCCCAGGTCTACATCGGGCTCGACAGCCGCGTCGTCGCGCCGGACGCCTTCGTGCGCGATCGCACGCGCGACGGGCGCGCCGATGGCGGATCCGTCGTCGCGGGGGCATCGTGGCAGAGGTACGTGTCCAGCGACGGGCGCACGCGATCGCTCGTGCAGCGCGCGGACGCCGTCACCGTCGTCAGCGGGGACCTGCCCTACGAGGCGCTTGAGGCGTTCGTCGGCACGCTGGTGGCCGTCGGTTAGGCGCTGACCGACACGTGCACGTGGTCGTAGTGGTTCGCCGTCACTGAGCCGCGGTCCTCCATCGCGCGCCAGCCGCGCTCGGGGTAGGACGCGTTCCAGATCTGCTGGCGGTAGATGATGTACGTCACCTTGTACTTCGACGCGTTCGCAAGGAAGTCCCGGGCGATCGTCCAGCCGTACTCGGACATGGCGGCGTCCGACCAGTTCGGGATCATGATGTCGACGGCCCGTCCGTTGGGGTGGTCGGAGCTGTAGTCGCTCGAGGCGCGCCAGCCGTAGATCGTCCTGATCTTGGGGTAGGTGGCGATGACGTGGTTGACCACGGCCTTGCCGTTGGCGTTGAGCTGGTCGATGCCGCTGGTGGTGAGCCCGGTCGTGTCGACCGTGGTGGGGGGCGTCGTCGAGACGTACGCGGTGTAGACCCAGCGGGCGGCGCCGAGGTAGATGACCTGCGTTCGGTCGCCGGCGGTGACCCCCGTGACCTGCAGCGCGGTGCCCCGCGAGACGGTGCCGACGATGGCGCCGTCGGCCGCCGACGTCGCCCGCACGTTCAGCGTGCCCACGTTCACGTACACGGTGCCGACCGCCACGGGCGCGCCCGGGGTCGACGGTGAGGCGGCGGTGACGGGGGTGGTGTAGCGGGTGGCGATCCAACGCAGTTCGCCGGAGTAGATGATCTCGGTGTAGTCGGCGGTGGTCTTGCCGGTGGTGTCGACGATCGACGCGGCCGGCAGGGTGCCGGTGTACGTCGCGGTCGCGTTGCCCGCCACGCGCAGGTAGAGATTCGCGGTGGTCTTCACCTGGCCCACGGGCTTGGGCGTCGACGCCGCTGAGCCGGACCTCAGGTAGGACGTCGCGATCCAGCGGGCGCTACCGTCCCAGATCACCTCGGTCCAGGTGCCGCTGACCTTGCCGGTCGTCGAGAGCACCTTGCCGGCCGGGGCCACCGCCACGATCTCGTAAGACGTGCCCGGGCCCGACCGCACGTTCACCGCCGCCGTGGTGGTCACCGTGCCGGACGCCGTGGGTGCGGTGGTCGCCGGCGGCGTGGTCGCGGTGGTGCTCGCGGCCAGGTAGTCGCGGTACACCCAACCCGACTGCCCGCTCGCGGTGACGACCTGGTACCAGCCGTTCGTGATCGTGCCGGACGCCTGCACCGCCTGACTCGGGGACAGCACCGTCACGACGGCGTACGACGTCCCAGGCCCCGACCGCATGTTGACATACGTCGTGGCGGTCATGGTCGTCGTCGCGACCGCCGAACTGGCCAGGACGAGCCCGCCCATGCCGAACGTGAGCGCCGCCATGGTGGCGCCGACGATGGTGCTCTGGATGCGTCCCGCGCGTTTCACGGTGGTCTCTTTCCTCAGGGGGCGGCTCCGGCGAGCGCTGCCGGTCCTCAGGTAGTAGAACCGCGCCTGACCAGGGGAATCAACCGTTTCTGGGAAACCGCTCTCACGTTCTTCACAGGGGGCGTCGTGGTGAGCGGACATCGGGCGGGGCCGCGGTGGGGCGGCTGATCCGGGAGCTGTGGCGTGTCATCCCTTGTCAGGCCCTGTTTGTGAGCTGCCTTCGTCGGGCGCATGGCTGGCTCTGTCGGGCGGACGCCGCGTGTGCGGCTTGCTGAATACCTGAGGACCCATCCCTTGATCGGCGGTTGAGGGTCAGGGGGTCGCCTCGAGCGTGACCCACGAGTTCTCCGCGTCGCTGACCCAGCCCGCGCAGGTGCCCCAGGCGGCGTCCGGGAGGTAGTCCGAGCGCAGGTCGGACGCCGGGACGAGGCGTCCACCGGTCAGGGCGACGGCCTTGCGGAGCGAACGGGCCTCGGCCAGTTCGACGGGGAGGTTGGGCGCGCGACCCGTCAGGGCGTTCGCGCGGAGCGTGCCGAGGGCGTCGGTGGTGAATTCCGGGGCGACCACGACGAGGGCCTTGCCGCGGCGGCGGGCGGCGTCCAGGAGGGTGACGACGTCGCGCTGCGCGCCCAGCGGGGCGTCCAACACGAGCACCGCGGGGGCGGTCAGCGCCGCGACGCCCCGGTCGGGGTGGGTGAAGAAGCGCGGGTCCGGGGTGCCTCCGGGGAGGGTGGCGGCGTCCTCGCGATGCGCGATGAGGTCAGTGGCGGCGGCGTCCGAGGGGGTGCCGGGCGCGGCGGGGGTGGCCGGGAGGTCGTCCTCGGTCGTGAAGTCGGGGTCGGCGCCGGGAGCGAGTCCGGGGATCGGGCGGTCGGGCGCCGCGCGCAGCGCCTCGGCCTCCCGGCGGGCGCGGCGGCGGTCGGACCACCAGCCGTACCAGACCACGGCCAGGCCGAGCACCACGACGACGGGGATGCCCCACCACGGAGGTGTCATGCAAGCAGCCTAGGCGGCGCCGCGGGACTGCCGTCGCTACACTTCCGGGGCGGGGCCTATAGCTCAATCGGCAGAGCAACGGACTTTTAATCCGTGGGTTCTGGGTTCGATCCCCAGTGGGCCCACCAGGGGTAGCTGCGATGCGACGAGGGTGAACGCCGAAACGGCGGAGTAGCTCTGTGACCGCCCGTGACCACTGCCTACCAAGGCTCAATCGGACACGCACAGGCATACGGGTCGATGCTGCCCTGTCGCAATGAATCGGACATTGCGACATCGCTACCCGCCGCGGCGTGAAGTGTCGCCCATCCAGGTTCCGCATGATTCCTACTTGGAGTAGGATGAGCGTCGTGAACGCAGCTCAGAGAGTCGAGAAGCACTCGGTGTCGATGCCGGCAGCGACGTCGGAGTCGGTCCGTTCGCGGGTTGGAGCACGTGGTTTCTCTGGGTACGTAGCCGCGGCGGTGGCCCGCCAACTCGAGCGGGACGCGCTGGACGACGTGTTGGCCCGAATGGAGGCCGAGCATGGACCGGTCGACGAGGACGAGGTCGCCGCGATCTTTGCCCGGCTCGCGGGATGATTGTCCGTCCGCACTCGATCCTGCTCGATGCCGAGGCCCTGTCCGCGCTTGCCAGGGGCGATCGCAGCATGCAGGCGTGGGCCACGTTCGCCAAGCGCAGCGACTCCGTCATCTTCGCCTCCTGCCTGACATTGGCCGAGGTCATCGACGGCACAGCGCGCGACGTTGGCGTCCGTCGGGCCGCCAAGGCGGTCCGGGTCCTCGATGTCAGCTCGGAGATCGGCTATCGCGCGGGCCAACTGCGGGCGTCCGCGGCGGCGTCCCGGCGCAAGCATCGCGACCTGACGGTCGACGCGGTGGTGGCCGCTACCGCGCTCACCCTGCCGACGCCTGTGGTGGTGCTCACCTCGGACCCCGAGGATCTGCGGCTCCTGCTTGCCGGCCACGACGTCCGGGCTGAAGCAATCTGAGACGCCGCGATCGCCCGTCCGCAGCTGCCATGATCAGTTGCGGACACGCGGCGCTCAAGCCACGTCGGTGACGGGCACGTCGACATCGTCGAACCACGGACTCGTCAGCGTGACGGTCGTGGTGCCCGCCGGGAGGGGCGGGTAGAGCGCGCTGACGGGCGGGGTGTCGGCACCCGACACGATGCGCAGGGCCGGATCCGACACGGCCGACCAGCCGGCGTCCTGTTTGTCGAACGTCACGACGGAGTACCGCTTGCCCCCGGCCACGATCACCGGGTACCGCTCCCAGAACCGGACGTTCGCGTCGGCGGAGCCGGCGCGTTCGCCTCCGGTGATCCGCCACACCAGCAGGGTGGACGAGTCAGACCTGGTCAGGCGGTAGAAGGTGAACGTCGAGCCGACGAACGACGATGACGGCTTCGCCGCCGTCGTGGCGATGGCCACGAGGGGTGCCGCGGCGTCCACGACCTCGGTCGTCCGGTCCTGCAGGGCGGGGTTGCGCTCGGGCCGGGGACGGCGGGGCTCGACGCGCCGCTCGTCGGCGTCGGGGTCGGGGCTTCGACGGCACAACCGGTGAGGAGGGCCGCACTCCAGACGGCGGAGAGGGCGGCGAGCGCGGCGCGGTGTCGGGACATCAGCGGTCTCCTCACTGGGGCAGGGTGATCGTCACTCGGCGATTGAGGGCGCGGCCCTCCGGGGTGCCGTTGTCGGCGATGGGCTCGCTCTCGCCCTTGCCGACGGCGGTGATCGTGAGGCCCGGCGGAATGCGCGGGGCGAGGGCCGAGGCGACGGCGGCGGCGCGGCGGTTGGACAAGTCGAGGTTGTAGGCGTCGCTCGCGGTGCTGTCGGTGTGTCCGGTCACGGTGACCGTCCCGCTCGTCCCGGCCGCGAGGATGGTCGCGCCCTCCGTACGCCGGACGCCGTGGATCGTCAGCACGGCCAGACGGGCGTCGACCGTGTTGCCCACCCACGCCTGCCCGAGGACGGGAACGCCGGGCACGGTCGGCAGGGGTGGCGGGGTGTCCGCCAGCGCGGGAGCGGCGCTGGCCGAGGCGATAGCTGCGGCGAGCGCAGCGACAACCATCTTCTTCACGGGAATCTCCTGGCCGGGGCGGTTGTCCGTCCATGCTACCGACGTCTGCCGAAGCGAGACCGGTGTGCTAGAGCACGAGAGACAGGGCCATCGCGAGAGCGAAACCCAGCACGGTGGCCAGTCCGGCCCGTTCAGAGGCCTTCTCACGCGCCTCAGGGATCATCGAGTCGGTCAGCATGACGAGCAGCGCCCCGGCGGCGAAGCCGTTCACGCCGGTGGCCGCGCCGGGGGGCAGCACCTGGGCGAGGGCGAACCCGGCCACGGACGCCAGGGTGCAGCTCGCCGCGACCCCGGTCCACAGGGCCAGGATCGAACCGGTGGACCGGCCGGCGTCGCGCAGGTCGGCAGCCGACCCCAGCCCCTCGGGCAGATTCGAGACGAACACGCTGCCCAGCAGGGCGACGCTCACGCCGCCGCCCGAGGCCAGGCCCAGACCGAGCACCAGCTGTTCGGGGACGCCGTCCAGCAGCGCCCCCAGCGCCAGCGGGAGCCCGCCGGACGACTCGCCGCCAAGGCGTTCGACGCGGCGATCGGCCCAGTAGAACGCCAGCGCACCCGCGGCGAGCCCGGCGCCCAGCGGCAGCGGGCCCCCATCGCGCAGCCCGTCCTCGACCAACTCGTACGCGACGCTGGAGATGAGCGCGCCCGCCCCGAAGGCCAGGACCAGCCCCACGGCGCCCCCGTGCCACCGCCGAAGCAACGCGAGCGCGGCGCCGACGACGAGAGAGACCGAGGCCAGCGCCCCCCATCCCAGTGCGGCGAGCATGGGGCACATCATGGCATCCGGGCCGCGCGAGGCCGCCTCACGCCGCGAGCAGCGCCTCGATCTGCTGCCGCAGTGCCGGTTCGGGATGGGCCCCGACGAGCCGGCCCACGGTCTCGCCGTCGCGCAGGAACACCAGCGTGGGGATGCTGCGGGCGTCGAAGCGGGCTGCGGTGCGCCGGTTGTCGTCCACGTTGACCTTGACGACCTTGATGCGGCCCGCGTAGCGACCAGCCAGCCGTTCCAGGATCGGGGCGACCATGCGGCACGGCCCGCACCACGGGGCCCACAGGTCGACGAGCACGAGCAGGCCGGTGGCGGTCGCGTCCTGGAAGTCGTCGTCGCCGGCGTCCACGAGCCACGGCAGCTCCGCGTGGCAGGACGCGCACCGGGGGCGTCCCGTCCCGCCCACCGGGACCCGGTTCTTCGTTCCGCAGCCGGGGCAGACGGTGACCCGAGGACTCATGGGACGACCGTAGCGCGCCGACACTCCATGAATGCTTCGAGACGGCGCCGAAAAGACGGAGTTCGAGCACATTGATGGAGTGTCGGCGCCCGAGAAGGCCGAGGGCTGCGTCCCTGCCCCCCTGACCTACCGGGGCCTGGCCAGCCGAGGGGCCCAGCGGGACAATGGTGAGGTGAACAGGATCCTGGTGTCCCTGCAGCCCGGCGTCGACCCCGGACGCGTCGCAGCGGCGCTGCGCGAGCACGGAGCCACCGCGTCCGAGCCGGCACCCGAGCTGCCCGACGTCATCGTCGCGGAGATCCCGGACGCGGACGCCGGTGCGTTCCTGGACGCCGCGGCGCGCATCCCCGGCGTGGCCGCCGCCGAGCCGGACGCCCTGAGCTTCACCGAGCCCGACTCCGGCGTCGCGCCCGGCACCGTGGACAACCCGCCGCCTGGGTGGGCCTCGACCGAGCCCGAGTAGCGTGCGCCCGGCCTCTGCCAGCCCGCAACCGGCCGTGGCCGACCTCACACCAGACGCAGCAGCGGATCCGCCGGCGAGGGACCGACCGCCGGATCGTGGCAACGCGCCAAGGTGAGCGCGACGCCGGCGACGCCGACGAGCAGGTTGGGCGTCCGGCCGTCACGGACGCCGCACGTCCACCCCGGCCCCCCCGCCACGCCGACCAGGTGATCGGCCACCGCCCTAGCCAGGCGCAGATGCTCGCCCGCCGCGGACGCCCACGCCCGGCTCCCCAGGAGGTGCAGCTCGACCACCCCGGCCAGCCCGTGGCACAGGGTCCCGTCGAACCGCTCGCGTCCGGGGCGGTGCAGGCGCGAGGCGCCGACCGCCCGCACGTAGGTCGAGTGGGCGTGCGCCGCGGCCCGGCTCCCCGGCTCGGACGCCGCGACCAGCGCCGCGCACACCCCGATCCCGGGGGCGCCGTGGCACCAGGCCAACCCCGGCACCGGCGGGTCGGACCGCAGATCCGGCCACCCCCCGGACGCCGGGTCGCGCAGCCCCTGCTCCCAGCGCAACGCCGCGTCCGCCAGGCGCCGGGCCCGCGCCGCCACGACGACGGCGTCGTCGGGCCCGACCAACCGTGGCCCCGAAGCCCCGGCCTCGAGCAGCAAAGCTGCTTCCCGCAACGCCAACGCGATCCCGCTCGCGCCGTGCGCCAGCCCGGCCACGGGCTGGGTCGTGGTCGCCATCGACCAGCGGGCGCCGGCGGCGTCCTCGACGGACAACTCCTCCAGCCGCGCCACCAGCAGGCGCACGGCCGGGCCGCGCAGCCCCTCGTCCCCGGGACGCAACGGCGCGCACACGACGCCCGCCAGCACCCCGGCCACGCCGCCGAGGAGGTCCGCCCAGGGCGGCACCAGCCTCGGGTCGACCAGCAACTGCCGGACGGCCGCACCCCCGAGCCGCTCCGCGTCGGCCAGCGCGGCCCGATCGCCGGTCAGCGAGCCGACCAGCCACGCCGCCCGCGCGATGCCGAGCGCGCCGGCGTCCCAGCCGAGGCGTCCGGTCGGTTCGGCGAGTTCCGACCGGACGGCCGCGGCGGCGGCCCGGCGCGCCAACCCCGCCCAACGCGGGTCGGCCCCGGGCAGCCGGGAGCATGCGGCGAGAGCCAGCGCGATGCCCGCGCGGCCGGTGAGGAGCCCCTCGTCGAGGCGTCCGGCCACGACCGGCGGAAGCTCCGCGCCCGCCGCCACCGCCATCGGGTCGAGGTCGTCGCCGAACCACACGGGGTCGCCGGCGGCGTCCGGGACGGCCAGCGACGCCACCCGGTGCGCCAGCGCCACCGCGGCGTCCGACCAGCGGCTGCCGGACGCCAGCGCCTGGGCGCTCACGACACCTCCTCGGGACGGCGCGGGTCGAGGCCGACCGCCGCGAGCACGTCCAGCCGGCGCGACGGCGCGGCGTCCGGTTCGCGGCGCAGCCGCGCGATCGCCGCGGCGACCTGGGCACAGCGCAGTTGTCCGTAGCTGAGGCCGCCGCCGGGGTCCTCGGCGGTCGCCACCCCGGACGCCAGCCGCCGGGTCAGCGGCGGCGTACGCACCCCGACGTGACCCTCCAGAGCCGCCAGCCAGCCGGGCAGCGCCGCGGCCAGCATCGCCCGGGCACTGCGCGGCACGTACACCACCAGGGCGTCGGTACGGGCGAAGCCGGACGCCTTCGTCGGGCACTTCAGCGACAACGCAACCCCCGTCTCGGCCGCCAGCGTGACCGTCGCGGCCACGATCGCCGGGGAGCCGTCGGGGAGGGCGTGCACGTACCAGCGGTCCAGGGGCTGGGACGCCGCGGGCTCGCCGGTATGCGCCCACCACCACGCGTCGTCGGGATCCGTGCCGCCCGACCCGCCGAACAGTGTCACCAGGTCGCCCGGACGCGGCGCGCAGCCCGGGCGCGACGAGTCGACCACGGCGTCCGCCGCACGCTGGACCAGCGTGGGCGGGCCGCCGCGCCCGGGTTCTGGCAGCCGCGCACACACGAGCCGGACGCCGTCGCTCGCGAGCACCAACCACCCGGACTCCAACGGCGTCGCCGAGCGGCGGGCCGCCTCGAGGACGGGAGCCAGGGGCTCGGACGCCGCCGCGCGGGGCTGCCCTTCGACAAGCTCAGGGAGCGACGGCCCTTCGACCAGCTCAGGGATCCCTGCCCACCACGCCGCGTACAGCCACGCGGCCAGCGGCGACTCCGGCACCACGTCGTCGCCCGCGCCGGCGGCCAGCGCCCGGGCGGCCGGGTCGGCGTCCACCAGGGCGAGCGCGCGGTCGAGGTCGCCGAGCGCTTCTACGGCCGACGGGTGGCAGACCTCGGGGCCCGATCCAGGACCGGACGCCGGGGCGATCACAGGGCTCAACTCAGGCATGCCGACACCTCCCGGGCGAGACGGTCGGCGTCGGTGAGGACGTCGCGGGCCAGGGCGGTGAGCGGAGCCACGGCGGCGGGCCGGGAGTCGGCGACCTCGACGGCGAGCTGCCCGATGCGCAGGCCGGCGGCCAACGCGATGCGGTGGGACAGCGCCGGGACGGCGCCGCTCCGCGGGCGCGCCGTCTCCGCGTACCCGGCGAGCAGGCGGCGTCCGGCGTCGTCGAGGCCGCCGCGGACCAGATGCTCGGCCAGCACGAAGCCGACGTCGACGGCGGGGTCGCCGAGCCCGGCCAGCTCCCAGTCGAGCAGGGCGATGGTGGAGTCGGGGCGCACGATCACGTTGTCCCACTTCATGTCGTGGCTGACCAGGCAGCCGGGGACGGGGTCGGCGAGCAGGCGGGCGGCGTCGGCGAACACCGGCTCGGACGCCAGCGAGGCGCAGACCTCGCCGGGTGGGCCGGCCAGGCGCTGCACCCCGGACAGTCCGGCCAGCGCGACCGGCGGCCGGGCCGGGGGGAGCGGGAGTCCGGCGGTGCCGCGGTGCAGGCCGCCGAGCGCGGCGCCGAGGCGTCCGGCGATGTCGGCCAGCCACCTCGGGTCGGCCGGGGCGGTTCCAGGCAGGCCCAGCTGCGGCGCGAACCCCGCCCGGACGGCCAGCGACGCCGCGCCGAGGTCGACGAGGACGAGCACGTGGCGGTCCTCGTCGACGACGACCGCCTCGGGCAGCACGGACGCCAGCGCCGGGCACCACGCGGCCATGCGGTACACGAGGAACTCGATGCCGAGGTCGAACCCGCGCTCCCGGGCGTGGCCTTTCACCACGAGCCGCCGTCCGTCGGCGCAGCGCACGCCCCACACCGGATGGGCCCGGGAGAGGTCCCGGACGGACGCCGACGAGGCGTCCGCCCGGGTCAGGACTCCCAGGTCACACAGGACCTCGAGTGCGGCCATCTCCTAGCCCTGGAACAACGCCTGGCCGTAGGGATCGACGCCGCCCGCGCCCCAGCCCAGAACCGGCCCGCCCCCGTACGTGGTCGGCGGGTTCGTGGTCGTGGGGAAGGCGGTCGTGGGGAAGGTGGTCGGGTACGTGGTGGTCGGGAGCGTCGTCGTCAGCGGCGTCCGGGTGATGGTCACGGGGCACGACGGCGTCCGCACCGGGCACCAGGCCGTCGGCGGCGGGCAGCGCAGGGTGGCCACGGGCAGGCACCGCGCGACGAGGACGGTGCGCGGCCAGTCCTGCGCCTGCGTCCAGTCGCCGGACGCGGTGTCCGACTGCTGGTCGTCGCCGGGTGACGTGCCCGCCTCCTCCAAGGCGGCGAGGTAGCCGGCCTCGTAGCCGGCGGCCCAAGCGTCGTTGGCGGCCTGGTCGGACGCATCCTGCTGGGCCTGATCGGCCTGATCGCCCTGGACGCCTTGGCCCCCCTGGACGCCGAGGTAGCCGTAAGGGTCGTAGGCGCCCTCCCGTCCGGGGAAGCCTCCCGGCACGCACCCGAGAGTGCGCGGCTGGCAGCCGGCACCGACCGTCCGGATCGGCACGCACACCGGCGGCACCGTTCGTTGCAGGCAGACCGCGGGGGTCGTCCGGGGAGGCACGACCACGCATTCGGGCTGGACGACGGTGCGGGGGAAGCAGCCCCGGATCGTCTGCGGCACCTGGCAGGCGACCTGCACGATCGTGCGCGGCTGCACCTGGCACGCCACCTGCGCGGTCGTCCGGGGGAGCACCTGGCACACGGCCGGGGAGGTGTTCACCAGAACCGGCGGACTCGCCTGGGCGACGGCGGCGGCGGCGTCCACGAGTCCCCACCCGTAGGAGTCGCTGGGCACAGGGTCGGCGGGGTTGTCGCGCAGGGCGCGCGCCGTCGACCGCAGGATCGTGGTCACCTCGGCGACCGTGGCGGCCGGTTTCACCGACCGGATGAGCGCCGCGACGCCGGCCACGTGCGGGGTCGCCATGGAGGTGCCCGACTTGCTGCCGTAGCCGCCCGGGACGGTGGAGAGCACGCTCACGCCCGGGGCGACGACGTCGATGTGGGCGCCGGTCTGGGAGAACGTGGCGCGATGGTCGGTGCTGTCGATCGCGCCCACGGCGATCACGTCGGGGTAGGCGGCCGGGAAGGACGGATTGGCCGTTCCGTCGTTGCCCATCGCGGCCACCACGACGACCCCCTTGCCGATGGCGTAGGCGATGGCGCTGGACTCGACGGTGGTCGAGGCGCTGGATCCGAGGCTCATGTTCACCACGGACGCCCCGTTGTCGGCGGCCCACCGGACCGCGGCGGCGATGTCGGCCGAGGTGCCCACGCCGCGGACCTGCCCGTCCGAGATGCGGACCATCCGCGTCAGCGCCTTGATCGGCATGATGCGGCACTGCCACGTGACGCCCGTCACTCCGACGCCGTTGTCGGACGCCGCGGCGATCGTCCCCGCGACGTGCGTGCCGTGGCCGACCTCGTCGTCCGGGACGCTGTCGCGTCCGGAGAAGTCGCCCTCGAACCGGAAGCCGGCGGGCGGCGTCGGGCTGGGACCCAGGTCGACCATGTCGTAGCCAGGGACCAGCAGGCCGACGAGCTCGGGGTGCGCGAGGTCGACGCCGCTGTCGATGACGGCGACGACGACCGAGGCCGAGCCGGTGGTGTGGGCCCAGGCCGCGGGGGCGTTGATCTTCGTCAGGCCCCACTGGGTGCCGAAGCTCGGGTCGTTCGGCGTCACGTCCTGGCTGACGCGGTAGCGGTTGGGTTCGGCCACCTCGACGCTGTTGACGGCGGCGAGCCTTGCGACGGCGTCCGGGACGTCGGCGTCCGCGGCGATGCGGACGCGGAAGGTGCGGCCGAGCACGTGTTCCTCCGGGGCGATGCCGAAGACGTCCGCCCCGAAGGAGCGCTTGGTGGCCGGGACCGCCAGGCGCGTGATGTCGTGGACGCCGAGGTCGGCCAGCACGGCGTCCAGGTCGGACACCCCGAGCTCGGTGGCCATACCGAAGACCGGCCCGGCTGGGTGGAGGGGCACGGACGCCGTCATGGCGTCGGCAGCCGCGGGGGCGAGGGTCAGGAGGACCTCGCCGGGGACGATGTTGTCGGTGCCGAGGAAGTCGTCGACAGCTTCTGCTGAGCGGCCGGACGCGGTACGTCCGCGGCGTCGGGTGGTGGCCATAAGGGGCTCCTTGCGCGGTGTCCGTCACTCGGGACGGGTCGGCGGAGTTGCCGACACCCCCCAGGAGCGGGCTGGGGCCGTGGTGATACACGGTGACCGGGACGGTCACGGGCGAACCGAAAGAGAACCGTCCCCTTTCGGTTCAGTCCGGTTCAGGGTCGGCGGTGATCGTGACCCCGGTGAACCGGGCCAGGGCGTCGAGTAGTTGAGTCTGGAAGCCCTCGTCGTGAACGGCCGGGTGCGGATCGCTGAGGTGCCGGTGGTGCCAGTAGCCGCCGGTGGTCCGGGCCCGCGGGTCGCGGCTGGTGGCGAGCCACTCCTGAGTGAGGTGTCCGAGGCGCAGGTTGTCGGGGGCGGAGGGTCCGCCCATCCTGGTGGGGACCCAGCCGGGGTCGACGGCGTTGCTCGTCGTCCGGGGCCAGAGGCGGGCCACCGCCATGGCGAGGGTGGTCACGAACAGCTTGCTGTCGGAGTAGTTGCCGGGGCGGGCGCCCGCCCAGTCGACGTGCGCGAGCCGCGGGATGCCACTGCGGTGCTGACCGCTGCTGAGGTACACCAGCCGATCGGGGCGCGGCATGCTGGCGGTCAACAGGTACGGGGCTACGACGTTGACGGGCATCACCGCTGGTCCGGTGTACACGCCGGCGTTGTGGATGACCGCGTCCATGCGGCCGAGCGCGTTCGCCTGCTCGGCGACTTGGCGGGTCTGGGCGACGTCGGCGAGGTCTCCGACCACCACCTGGGCGCCGCGATCGAGCAGGTCCCGGACGGCGTCCTGCCGGTCTGCGTGGCGCACGTGCACGACGACGTCGTGCCGGTCGCGGAGAAGCACGTCGGACGCCGCGCGGCCGAGTCCGTCGGCCGATCCGGTCACGAGGATGCGCACGGCCCCAGGCTAACCGCATCGCCGCGACTGCATCGCGGCCACGTGGCCCACCAGGACCGCGTACCGGGACGCGAAATAGCGGTCGAAGGCGTCGGCGTCCATGGGTCCCTCTCAATGGGGTCGTCATAGAGGAAACGCCGCAGAGGGCCGAAACGCAACACTGGGCGAGAGAGGTCACCACCTTTGCCAGTGCCCCATACCCGACGGTGTGGTGGTGCTGGTCCGCAGATCGTGGTGAGCGGTCACTCACTAGCACCTTGTGCAGGACGGACCATGAACAAGGTGCTAGTGAGTGCCGACTCAGTCGGCGAGGGTGTTCCTGCGCGACCGTCGCGCGATCATCGACCCGTGGCGCTGATAGTCCGGGCAACCGAACCTCGCCACCGTCCGAGTAGGGTCTCGTCATGGCGAAGCTTCCGATCAGTCGCGCCAAGAGCAACGCCTTTCTCGCGGCGGTCGCCACTGTTGTGGGCCCTCAAGTGGTCGAGATGCTCAAGGACCCGGCGCGCGCCGAGCAGCTCAAGGGGATCGTCACCGGCCTGTCACCCGCCATGAGGGCGCGGACGGCCGACGGCCGCCTGGCCGCCAAGATCGCTGCGCTCCGGGCCCATGTGGACGCTGCCCAGCCCGGCGACGTGGCGTACGCGAAGCGCGAGACCTGGCTCCCCCGACTCGCCGCCCTCGACGCCAAGCGGTCGGTCATCGGAGCGGCTTACACAGGACGAGACCGACGACGACACCTCAAGACCGTGTCCGGCCAGGTGGACGACCTGCTGATCGAGTTCCTGCACCTGTCCGACGACGCGATCACTGGCCGGGGCGCACGTGACGGATCGGCCACCTCGCCACCCGCGGACTGAGACTCATGGGAACCATTCGCTTCTCGGGGTACGACTGGACGGTGAAGGCCTCGGCCACCAAGGTCGGCCCCGGGCCCAACGTGTTCGCGGCCGACAACGTCTCCGTCGACGCTCGCGGGCTCCGCCTCGACATCGCGCCATCGGAGTCGCAATGGACGTGCGCGGAGGTGATCGCACGCGGGCGGTTCGGCTACGGCACCTACGCGTGGACGGTCGCGACCGACCTCACCGGCCTCGACCGTTCCGCGGTGCTCGGGCTCTTCACGTGGTCGGAGGCCCCCGAGCACGCCCACCGCGAGATCGATGTCGAGTTCGCGGCATGGGGCGTCCCGGGCCGCACAGAGACGGGTCTGTTCACCGTGCAGGCCGGATCACCCCCGAACGACTTCGGGTTCAACCCCCATCGCACGAACCGGAGCGAGCACGCCTTCGTCTGGAGCCCCGGACGGGTGACGTTCTCCTCGTCGTTCGGTGCGTTCCGCGTGGAGTGGTCCTTCTGTGGTTCCGGCGTCCCGACACCGGGAGGCCAGGTGGCGCCGAGGGTCAACCTGTGGCTCTACCGTGGCGAGTCCCCGGGGCGTCCGCAAAGGGTCACGATCCCAAGCTTCCGCTACGACGCCTCTTCATGCTGACGGCGATGGACTGATGGCCGCGTATGGCACGTGCCACGCGCGAGGCGTCGCCAGCCAGCGCCCGCGAAGCCAACCAGAACCCGTACTTGAACACCGGTGAGCGGTCACTCACTAGCACCTTGTGCTGTACCGACCAGGCACAAGGTGCTAGTGAGTGCCCACCCACCCCAGAGCGGGCCGGTCGTTCCGGCGCCGGTCGACCAGTCGGGTTGCCGCCCACACCGAGGCTCACCGGCCGAGGATCTCCCTGTCCCCGGGGTCGCGGGCGGGGTCGTCCGCCGGAAGGGCGTCGAAGGCCCAATCCGAGCGCTTCCACTCGGGGACGGGCGTGAGGCACGCCGGATCGGGGACGAACCGCGACCTGCGCACGAGCTGATAGCGGTGGATGTAGCGCGGACAGTTCGGGTACACGACCCGCGCCCGCACCCGGACGACGAACTGCGCCTCGGGATACTCGGCCACCAGCGGATCGTCCAGGTCGATGCGCGCCTCGCCCTCCAGTCTCATCCGGTGACCCTGCTCGAAGTCGATGAAGAGCATCCCGACGTTGGGGTTGACCAGCACATTGCCCAGGGAGAGGTACATGCCGTTGCCGTCGTAATTCGGGAACGCCAGCGTGTGCTCGTCCAGCACGCGAACGAACCCCGGCTCTCCGCCCTTGTAGGAGCACGTCGGCCTTCCTTCGGCGTCCGCCGTGGCCAGGAAGAACATGTCCCGGCCCTGGATGAACGCCCGGTCGGACGCGCTGATCGTGTCGTGCACGAGCAGGCCGTCGATCCGGTCGGCCAAGGCGCGCGTGTCGTAGCGGTCCTGCAGGGACCGATTGCCTTCATGGAACACCGACGTCATCACCCCTCCGAGCGCTGCGCTGGAAAGGCAGACTCGGACGCCTCCGAGCCCCCGATCTCCAGTGTGAACCTCATGTGCGCATGCGTCGAGGGTGTTGGTGCCCCACAGGCGGCAGAAGATGCCCTCGGCGCACGCCCTGCGCTGGAAGGATGGGTCCCGTTCTTGTCGGCCGAACGTGAGTACCGACAGCGGACGCCGCGCCGTGCCGCCCACGGGGCTGACCACCACCTGCCGAGGAGTTCGCCGATGCCCACCCCGTCCCTCCCGCCGACAACCCGGTGCCCGGCCGCCGGCCACCGCCATCGCCTCGTCGACCTGACGGGTCGCACCGCCGTCGTCACCGGAGGGGCGGTCGGCATCGGCTACTACACGGCCGAGGGCCTCGCCGCGTGCGGCGCCCACGTCGTGATCGCCGGACGAAACGCAGACCGGGCCCACGCGGCGCAGCGCGCCATTCAGGCACAGCTCCCCGACGCTCAGGTTTCCTACCAGCCCCTCGACCTGGCCGACCTGGCGTCGGTGCGGGCGGCGTCCGAGCGGTTGTCGAGCCTGGCGACCCTGGACCTCCTGGTCGCCAACGCGGGTGCGATCGGCTACCCGGACTACCTCCGGCCCCCCGGCGAACGCGGCGTGCGCGCGCAGACGACCGTGGACGGCCACGAGCTCTTCTGGGGCACGAACTTCCTCGGGCACTACGCGCTCGTGGCCGCCCTGGTGCCGCTGCTCACCGCCTCGGCTGGCCGCTGCGTGCTGGTCGGCAGCCTCGGTGACCGCGGCGCGCCGCTGCCGGTGGACGCCGTCCCGCCGCCCGAGCTGCGCGCCTCCGACCTGGCCAAGTACGGCCAGTCCAAGGTGGCGACGACCGCCCTGATGCACGAGCTGGCCCGCCGACTGCCTGGTCAGGGCGGCCGTGCGACGGCGCTCGGGGCGCACCCCGGCACGGCCGTGGACTTCCTCTCCCCGCCCCGCGCCGGGGTGGCGGTCAACCAGCCGGCGGGATCCCCGCTCCTCCATGCGCCCGTCCGGCTCTTCTCCCACGGCAAGCACGAAGGCGCGTGGCCGGTGCTCACGGCCGCCGCGTGTCCCGAGGCGGCCAACGGCGAGTACTGGGGCCCGCGACTCCTCACCAAGGGCCGGCCGGTCCGCGTCCGTCCGAACCCGGCGACGCTGGACGCCGCTGCCGCGGGCCGCCTGCTGGACGCCGCCGCGGGACTGACCGGCCTGCGGCTGCCGAAGGGTGACGGTCAGTGACTCCGCCCCCGCAGGTGTGCTGATGCCGCCGCGCTCCCCGCTGCCGCAGCGCGACGGGCTGGACGCGGCCTGGCTGCGCACCCCCGACAACGTCCCGGACGCCCTCCCGCGCTGGGCGACCATGCTCGACTTCCTCCTCGACCGACTCCCGGGCTTCGTTCCCGTCGCCGCCATGATCGATGCCGGGGAGTTCGTCGACCAGCGCGGCCGCCGGTGGACGGCGTCCGAGCCGTATCGGCCGCACGCGTTCGTCTGGTTCCACCGCCCGCTGCCGCCCGAGCCCGTGGTGCCGTTCGCCGTCGAGGTGCTGGACGCCGACGCCCGGCTGGTCGTGGCCGACAAGCCGCCCTTCCTGGCCACGACGCCCCGCGGTGTCCACGTGCGGGAGACGGCGCTGGTCCGGCTGCGCACCACACTCGGCCTGCCCGACCTCGCGGCGGCGCACCGGCTGGACCGGCTCACCGCCGGCGTGCTGCTGCTCACCACTCAGCGGGAGCACCGCGCCGCGTACGGGCGCCTGTTCCAGACCGGCGCAGTGGGCAAGACGTACGAGGCGCTGGCGCCCTTCGACCGATCGCTGCGCTTCCCCCGCACCGTCACGAACCGGCTGGACAAGCGGCGCGGCAGCCTCCAGGCCGAGGTGGTCGAGGGTGAGCCGAACGCCGAGACGCTCATCGAACTCGTGGAGACCCGCGGCCTGTACGCGCGCTACCGGCTGACGCCGTCCACGGGCAAGACGCACCAGCTGCGGGTGCACTTGGCCTCGCTCGGGCTGCCGATCCTGGGCGACCCTCTGTACCCGGCCGTGCTGGACGCCGCCCCGGGCGACTTCACCTCACCCCTGCAGCTCGTCGCCCGCAGCATCGCCTTCACCGACCCGATCGACGGCACCCAGCGCCGGTACACCAGCCGTTTCGCTCTCGACTGGCCCACCGAGGGCCGGTGAGAGGATGGACGCCGTGGAACCCCCGCTTCGCATCCTGTTCTGCACGCCGCAGATCCCCAACAACACGGGCGCGACGATGCGGCTCGCCGCGGTGACCGGCGCCGAACTGCACCTGGCGCGTCCGCTCGGGTTCGACCTGGACGACGCCAAGCTGCGCCGCGCGGGCGTCGACTACCGCGACAAGGCCTCGACGTTCGTGCACGAGTCGCTGGCCGCGGCGTTCGACGCACTGCTGCCGGCCCGGGTGTTCGCGTTCACCGCCCACGCGCAGGCGGCGCACACCGATCTGGCGTACCGGCCGGGCGACGTGCTGCTGTTCGGTCCCGAACCCACCGGCCTCCCGCCGGAGGTGCTCGCCGACCCACGCATCACCGCCCGGGTGCGCATCCCCATGCGGCCCGGCATGCGGTCGCTCAACCTGGCCAACGCCGCGGCGATCGGCGTGTACGAGGCGTGGCGCCAGCTCGGTCACCCAGGGGCTGCCCGCTGAGTGGCGTCGCTGGCACACTGCTGCCCGTGGAGCCGACACACCGCCCCTGGCGGGACCGCATCGCCGAGCGCATCGACCCGGGTTCGGTGCGCGACCGGATCGAGAACGTCAACGACGGCATCCTCAGCATCGCGGGCTTCAGCCAGGGCCTCTCGGGTGGCGGCGAGATCCAGAACCTGTGGTCACCGGTCATCCTGCTGGCCGGGTTCGCGGGCGCGCTGGCGGTGGCCAGCGTCGTGCTCGGCGCCTCGCTGGCCCACTGGGACGCCGAGCAGCTGGTCGTCGAGGAGGAGTTGCGCCGACTCGCCCTCGAGCCGGAGGCGCAGATCGCCGAACTGGCGACGTTCTACGAGGAGAAGGGCGTCAGCGCGGCCACGGCGCGCCAGTTCGCCGAGGAACTCAACGCCGCCGACAGCCTCGGCGCCCAGCTGGCCATCGAGGGCTTCGAGGGGCGGAGGTCTTTCGGTGCGGTCGTGACCCCGGCTGTCTGGGCCGCCCTGGCCTTCCTGCTCGGTGCCAGCGTGCCCGTCCTGATCTCCGTCGTCACCCCCGGCATGTGGCGGGACGAGTACACCACCGTGGCCGTCGCCGTCGCCCTGGCGATCACGTCCGCCCTGCTCGCGATCCTCGGGCACACGCGCATCTGGCGCACCATCCTGCGCTCGGTCATCATCGGGTTCGCCGCGATGGCGTCCAGCTATGTGGTCGGCGCGCTGCTGCTGGGGTGAGGCTTCGACAGGCTCAGCCGTCGGTCCCGAGCGGTCAGCCGCCGGTCCCCGAGCGTGTCGAAGGGTCGACGGGCCCAGCCGTCCGCGCCCACGTCAGGCCGTCTCCAGCGTCACCTGGCTCCACAGGTCACCCTGGACGGTGACCGCGCCCGGCACCTCGTGCGGCTGGTCGGCCCGGGTGACGGTGTGGCCGTGGGCGGCCAGGGCCTCGAGGAGCTCCAGCTTGGGGATCGTGTCCGCCCAGCGCTTCACCAACCCGAACGGCAGCATGGCGTGCCCGCCGTCGTGCCAGACCTCCTCGACGAATCGCTTCGGGGTGGCGTTGTGCGAACCGTGGTGGCCGATCTTGTAGAACGCGGCGTCCCGCAGCAGGGGGGCGGCGGTGGCGGACCCGAGCACGTGCTCCCAGGCGCCGTGCTGGGCGTCGCCGGGAAACACGAGCCGCGTCCCCGCCACGTCGAGCACGAAGAACAGGCTCGTGTTGTTGACCGCCCGCTCCAGCACCGAGGCCGCGGTCAGTAACCCGGCGTCGTTGGTGAGCTTGCTCAGCGCCAACGCCCGCCAGGCCACATCGAGGTCGTGCGGCAGCGTGTCCGGGTCGGCGACGACGAAGCGGGGGTCGAACAGCGGGCGGGACCCCTCGGACGCCGCGGCGTCCGGCGGGGCGTCCAGGTCCAGCTCCCACCAGCCCACATGCGACGGGGGGTTCATCTGCTTGAGCATCTCCGGGTCGCGGGACGGCCCCACCACGTGCACCCGAGCCCCGATGGCCGGCAGCTCGAGGGGGGCGTCCGGCAGCGCCCGGTCGGGCAGGAATCGCACCGGCGGGGTGGTCGCGAAGTGCAACCCGTTGCGCGACAGCAGCCGGTCCATGGAGTCGGCGTTGCCGAACGAGTTGAGCGCGAACGCCTTCGCCGCCGACAGCGCGCGCGGCCAGTTGCTCGCGTTCAGCCCCTCCGTGCGCCGCTCGACCAACCCCAGCAGCCGCAGCGCGGTCTCCGGGTGGCGCAGCGCGGCGGCGTCCGGGTCGGTGTCGTCGGCCACGAACGGCAGCCACACCTCGCCGACCTCCACCTCGTCCCACGCGTCGAGGGCGAACCCCGAGATGTGGTCGGCGTGCCGGTGCGTGGCCGCCACGACGTCCAGGCGCGGGACGCCGTCGGGGGACTCAGCGCGCAGGTCGGCGATGATCGCCGCGACCGACTCGCTGATCGGACGCGCCTGGCCCTGGCTGTGGACGCCGCAGTCGAGCAGCAGCCGCCACGTCGCGCCGCCCCGGGTCACGGTCACCACGAAGGCGTCGCCGAAACCGACGTTGTACATGCGCACGCTCACGGTCCCGGCCATCACTGGCCCCCTTCCGTGGGGTTGTGGATGGCCGCGAAGTCGACCCGCGCGGCCGCGGGCTGCATGGTCCAGGGCGTGAGGGCGTCGTCGTCCTCGAGCAGGCCCAGCCACTCGCGCAGCGCGGCCAGCCGCCGCTCGCCCGCCTCGTGGTGGCCCCGGGCGACGTGGCCGTCCGGCAGGGCGGCGAGCACGTCCGCGGCCAGGGGGAGCGGCTTGGTGACGACGTACTCGACGTTGCCGTCGACGGCCGCGATCAGCGTGGTGCCGGCCCGGTAGGGGGTGCGCTTGTCCTCGTCGAGGTGCTGGTCCTCCAGGTCCGGACGCCGCTGGGTCAGTTGGACCACGATCTCGGGCAGCGGCTGCCCGTCCTGGGCCAACCGGTAGGCCACGTGGATGCCCGTCAGCGCGATCTTCATGCCCGGGTGCAGGCCAAGCTCGAGGGCGTGGACGCCGGCCCAGCCGGTCACCTGCCTGAAGATCGCGTTGCCGTCCACGCGGCTGTCGGCCCCGGACGGGTCGAGGTTCATGGTGTCGTTGAGGATGATCGGCGCCAGGTCGACCCGCGCGTCGCCCTCGGTCAGGTCGAGTGGGGACTCCGGACGCGCCCACGCCAGCGACTCCTCGGCCAGGGACGTCACGCGGTCGGGCCGGATGCCGCGGCGGCGCATCGACTCCACGAGCGTGGCCCGCAGGTTGATGGCGTCGTCGGGGTAGAACTTGCGGTCGGCGGTGACGATGGCCCGCACGACGTCACCGAACGTGACGTCGACCACGGGGAGATAGTCGAACGCGCGCACGATCATCATGAGCAGGCGATCCGCGGACGTGACCGCCTCCTCGGCGACGCGCGAGACCAGGTCGGGCGGGATGCGGCCCGGCGGCAGGATGCCCGACCCGCCGGTCGCCAGTCGCACGAGGTCGGCGATTGCCCGCTGGTGGTCCTCCAAGAAGGCGTCGAAGACGGCGGCCACGAAGCACGCGCCGCGGGCGTGGGGCTCGGTCGCGTTGACGAATCGCTTGGGGTCGGGCTCGGTCCCGATCGCCGAGCGCAGCGCCGCGCCGCGTCCGGAGGCCAGGCCGAACTCCTGGGCCAGGTCGAGCAGGCCGGTGCTGCGGCGCAGGTTGGCCGACGACGTGGAGACGGCCTCCTCGACGGCGTCCCGGTGGATGAAGTGCTGGAACAGCGCGACGAGGTCCGCGAACGCCTCGTGCCAGGCGTACACGTCCGGGTTGGTCGCCTCGGTGTAGTAGCGGCGCACCCGGTGAATGATCGCGTGCGTCACCTCGTGGGCGATGATGTCGGACGACAGGCAGGTGAAGATCAGCTGCCCCGGCAGGTTGGGCCCCGGGTCGCGCCGGTCGGCTCCGTAGTACCCGAACAGGACGGCGCCCCGGGTGGGGTCGAAGTAGGCGTTGCGGCCCTCGAAGGCGTGGGGCACCAACCGCAGCCGCGAGTCGCCCCGCCACCGGAAGCGTCGGCCGAGGAAGCGTTCGAACCGCTCGAGCACGCTCATCGTGACCGCGTACACGACCTGCTGATGTGCGCGCGGGTCGTTCTCGACCGGACGCAGGCCGTCCTGGGCCAGCACCGCCGGATCGTTGAGGTTGAGCGGCTCGTACCAGAGCTTGCGCACCGGGTCGTAGTCGACGACGACCACGAGGTCGCCGGCGGGGCCGGGCTGCAGGTTGGGCTCGAAGGGGATGTCCAGGGTCAGGAACCGCCCGGACAACCGCGTCGACATGGGGTCGAAGGCGAACGACCGCAGCCGGCGTCGGGCGGGAAGCGGGACGGCCGGCCGGTTCGGCTGCGTCGTCGTGACGGTGTCGTACCTCATGACCGGACACCTCCCGGACGCGGCGCTGTGCACGAGCGGTTCACAGGAAGCTCCTTTCCCGGGTGTGGACAAGCTAGCCGGACGCCGCCGGCGGGGGAACCCCGGCCCCTTCGACAGGCTCAGGGACCGGCGCGCGGCCCTTCGTCAGGCTCAGGGACCGGGCTGCGGCGCCGCCGACCCCGAGCGTCGGAGGATCGGCGGCGCGCGTCCGGGGTTACAAGGCGGCTTCGACCCCGCGCAGGGCGTTCAGCAGGGGCGCCAGGGCGGAGGCGGACTCCGCGGGGAGGCGCATGTCGGTGTCGAGGGGGATCTCGGACGCCTCCCCGGCCAGCCCGCCGGCCTCGCCGGGCTCGTCGGCCGGGACGGCGACGCGGCGCACGTTGTCGCCGTCGCGGACCGTGATGACCATGACGAGGCTGTCGGGCAGGATCTGCGTGCCCCCTTCGCCCGGCAGCGACGGGGCAGCGTCCTCCATCAGGCCGGCCTCGCGGGCGGCGGCGAAGACTTGGGTGGCCAGCGCCTGGTCGACGGTGGTGCGGGTCTCACCCGCCTGCCGGCCGTGCAGTTCGTCGAGGGCCACCTTTTCGGCCGTCCCGTCGCCGGTGACGCCGAGGCGGTACAGGTAGCGCTCGCCGGGGGCGCCGCCGGTCACCTCGACGGTGACCTGCGTGGCGGCTGCGTCGTCGGTGCTCTCGCCGGAGGCGACGGCGCGCAGGGTCTCAAGCGAGCGGGTGCGCCGCTTCGGGCTGAGCTGGTCGAGATCTCGGATCACGGTGGCCTCCTGGGCGATGTCGTCAGTTTCGGGCTCGGGGGCCGGACCCGCCACCGGGACGTGGCCGGCGCCGTGGAAGCCGGCCACCCGGTTGTACAGGCGGGCGATCGTCTCGGTGTTGTCGTCCATGACCGTGCCCGTATTGACGGGGTTGCGGGCCGGGCAGGTGGCGTCCGCGTACTCGTCGGGGTGCCCGAGCATGTGGCCGAACTCGTGGGCGGCCACGTTGCCGGTGTCGTTGGTGTCCCACTGGCCCATGTTGGAGCGGGCGGGACCCTGCTGGACGGCGACCTGGTGGTGGGCGTTGGAGTTGACCCACTGCACGTCGAAGGTGAAGCCCTGCTGGCCGCCGTTGGGGGCGCGGCAGGCGAACCGGTTGGACCAGGTGGCGATGATGCCGTTGCGCCACGTGGTGCGCAGCGTGTTCATGGTGGCGGCGCTGATGCCGGCGGCCGGGTTCAGTTGGATGCGGACGACGATGTGCGTGCCCTCCTGGCGGTACCGGGCCGTCCAGCCGTACACGCACTCGTTGACGGCGAACGACACCTCCCCGACCGGCTCCGCCACCCACTGCCAGTACTTCTGCCAGACGTTGCCGTCGGTGCCGCGGACGAAGACGTGTTCGTGGTTCGGGCCCATGGACCCCAGGGCGGGCTTGCTGGCCAGGACGCCGTCGGCGTGCCGTCCCCAGTCGTGCCACTGCCCGCCGTAGTAGGCGCGCTGCCACAGGGCGTTGTCGTTGCCGCGCACGTAGATGTTGCAGACGTCCTTGTTGCGCGAGATGGTCGCCGGGCCTCCGGCAAAGCCGCCCGCCGGGGCGCCCAGGTTGAACCAGCCCTTCCAGCCGCCGGCGGCCGTCCAATACTGCTGGTAGACGTTGCCATCGGTGCCGCGGACGAAGACGTGCTCGTGGTCGGGTCCCATGGAGCCGAGCGTCGGCTCGGAGGCGAGGACTCCGTTGGCGTGCTTGGCCCAGTCGTGCCACTGGCCGTTGTAGTACGGCCGCTGCCACAGCTTGTTGTCGTTGCCGCGGACGTAGACGTTGCAGACGTCTTTGTTGCGGGAGATCGTGGCGGGGGCGCCGGCGAAGCCTCCGGGAGGCGCGCCGATGTTGAACCAGCCCTTCCAGCCGCCGGCGGCCGTCCAGTACTGCTGGTAGACGTTGCCATCGGTGCCGCGGACGAAGACGTGCTCGTGGTCGGGCCCCATGGAGCCGAGCGTGGGCTCGGAGGCGAGGACGCCGTTGGCGTGCTTGGCCCACGGGTGCCACTGGCCGTTGTAGTACGGGCGCTGCCACAGTTTGTTGTCGTTGCCGCGCACGTAGACGTTGCAGACGTCCTTGTTGCGGGAGATCGTCGCGGGAGCGCCCGCAAAACCGCCGGCCGGGGCGCCGATGTTGAACCAACCACTCCAACTCATGATGGTGCCTTCCGTGACTGGCCCGCGCGGGTCGCTCCGGGCTCGACACGGACTAGGAGTGCGCCAACGCGGCCCTGATACACACCGGGCTTCGACAAGCTCAGCCGCCGGTCCCTGAGCTTGTCGAAGGGCCGTCAGACCGCGACGGCGGTGCCGCGTCCGGCCAGGCGGTTGCCGAGCGCCGAGCCGGCCAGGATGCCGAGCGTGATCGCCACCATGGTGGACCCCGTCGTGACCAGCGTGGACAGGCCCGCCGAGTCGCCGTCCAGGATGCTGGCCACCCCGACCAGACCGAGCGCGCCGGGGACGAGCATCCAGAAGGCAGGCAGGAAGCTCGCGAAGGCCGCCGGGCCCGTGCGTCGGCTCGACACCAGGTACGCGACCGGGGTCATCGCCAGGGCGCCGATCATCGCCGACAGGACGCCGCCGAAGAAGATGTCGCCGATCACCTGGGCGCCGTAGGCGACGTAGAGCACGAGCAGCACCCAGGCGATCGATCCGCGCCGGCCGCACTGGTAGATGACGATGCCGATGCCGAAGACCGCGACGGCCAGCCACGGGCCCAGCGGGCCGAGCGGGTAGGACGCCTCCTCGAACTCCAGCCGCGGGATGCCGACCAGGGTGGCGCCGGCCACCAGCCCCGCGGACAGCAGCACCAGCCGCATGGCCCCGGCGGCGAGGCGTCCGGCGCCGGCCATCATCTGGCCGGTGGCCAGCTCGATCACCCCGGTGGTCAGCAGCCCTCCGGGCAGCAGGGTGACCAGCGGGGCGATGAGGGCGGCCAGGACGCCAGGGTCCAGGCCGGCCTGGGTGAGGCTGAACACCGCGGTGGAGACGAAGAACGACAGGCCGACAGTGGTGAGTGCCTCGTACTGGCGGCTCGCGCCCTGGGTGAGCATCATGACCGTACCCACCACCGCACCGAGGGCCGCGGCGACGCCGATGCCGGCGTACGACCCGCCGAGCAGGACGGCCAGCGCGCCGGACACCAGCGTGTACGCGAGCACCCGCTGCGGGCGCGTGAACGGCGGGGCCATGCCCCGGACTGCGGCCACGCCCGCGGTGATCACCCCGGGCACCGAGGGCGCGGTCCGGGCGGCCTTGACCACGTCGTCCAGAGCGTCGATCTGGCTGAGCCACAGCGAGGAGTGGCCGCTGGACACCGCGCCGGTGCGCACCTCGTTGTGGCCGCGAGCTGAGACGAACAAGGCGGTCGGGAACACGACCACCTCGGTGCCGGGGTAGCCGTTGACGACCGCGATGTCCACCAGCGCCGAGCGCACGCCGGTCACGGAGTAGCCGGCGTCCAGCATGGCCTCGCCGGTGGCCTCCATGGCGGCCAGCGTCGCCGCCGCCCCGCCGGGGGTGGCGGGGGCCGCCGGCAGCGGGGTCGTCGGCTGGGCGGTGGGCGCCTCCGGACGCCGGACGAGCGCCACGACCAGGATCGTCGCCGCCAGCAGCACGATCGCGGCGATGACCCACGAGGTGCGGTCGCCGTCGGTCGCGGTCACGGCGGGCGGGAGCCTCTCCAGCACGCCGGTGCCGTCCTGCTCCGGCACCACGGTGGCCGGGGCGTCCGGGTCGGGGGTGGCGGTGACCCCGGGCGTCGGGGTGGGGCTGGCGGTCGGCGGAGGCGTGGGGGTCGGGGTCGGCGTGGGGAGCGGCGTTGCCGTCAATGTGGGGGACGGCGTGGGGCTGAGGGTGGGGTCGACGGCCGGGACGGACACCCCAGGCGTCGGGTCTCCCGGCGCGGCCACGGCCGCGGTCGTCCCCCCGAGCAGGGCAGCCATGGTCACGGCCGCGAGGAGCACGCGACGGGCCGACCGGGTCGAAGCGCGCTTCACCTTGGCAGGATGCCAGATCCAAGGGGGCTGTCCGGACGGCGTCCGGCGGGCTGATACTGGGGACCCAGTCGCACGGAAGGCGGGCGGGCATGGCCGGTGAGTGGACGACCCAGCCGGGAGACCGGCTCACGCGCGCGCAACTGGCCGCCCGCTACGGCGGTAACCCCCGGGCCGGGCGCATCATGGCCTCCGACAGCACCCCGAACGTGCTGCTGTTCAGCGACCCGCCCGAGCGTGGACGTCCTTGGGAGGTCCACGACGGGCCGGAGTCCGGGGGCGGCTGGTGGTTCACGGGCCGGGGGTCGTCCGGCGACCAGCAGCCGGCCGCGAACCGGGCGCTGTGGCACCACGTCGCCCAGGGGCGGGCGCTGCGGCTGTTCGTCTCCGACGGGTACGTGCCGGGTCGACGGGCCGAGGTGCAGCGGTACGTGGGGGAGTTCCGGGTCGACCCGGACGCGCCGTTCCGCCGCGAGCAGGGCCCCGACCGCGACGGCGCGGTGCGGTGGGTGCTGGTGTTCCACTTGCTGCCCGTGGGACGCCGTCGGCGCCGCCGTCGATTCGGCGCGGGGGCAGAGGCCGGGGCCGCCGCCCCGCCGGAGCCGGGGGCGGCCCGTTCGTGCAACGTGGTCGCTCACCTCGACGACGACCTGCTGTTCCTCAACCCGTCGCTGCAGCTCGACCTCGACCACGGCCGGGGCGTGCGCACGATCGTGCTGACCGGCGGCGATGCGGGGCTGGGCGAGGCCTACTGGCGCGGCCGTGAGGTCGGGCTGAAGGCGGCGTACGCGCAGATGGCCGGGGTGGCCGACGCCTGGACGCCGGCGGACGCGGGCGTTGCGGGGCACGCGATCGCGGTCGAGAGCCTCGACGAACGCCCCGACGTCTCGCTGGTGTTCCTTCGCTTGCCCGACGGCAACATGGACGGCAGCGGGTTCGCGTCCACGGGGCACATGTCGCTCCAGCGGCTGTGGACATCGACGGCGGCGTCCGCCACCAGCCTCGACGGCGCGGAGAGCTACACGGCTGACGACCTGGTCGCGACGCTGGCCGTCCTGATGGCTGGGGACGCTCCTCCGGCCGTGGTCCGGATGCTCGACTTCGTCGGGGCGTTCGGCGACGGCGACCACAGCGATCACCACGCGTCGGCGTACTTCGCGCTGTCCGCCGCCCGGGCCGCCGGGATCACGCGGCGCGTCGGGCACGTCGGTTACCCGATCGCGCCGCGTCCGCACAACCTGGACGACGCGCAGATCGCCCGCAAGCTCGCGACGTTCCTGGTCTACGCCGCCCACGACCCCCAGGTGCCCACGGCCGTCCCGGGCTTGGGCGACTACGGGCCCTGGCTGGGGCGCTATTACCCGTGCGGGACGGGGAACATCGCCGACCTCGCCGAGGTCACGGCGTCCTCGGCGGACGCGGCGACCGGGCGGGTGGCGGCCCGGGCGGTCGACGGCTGGGCGTTCGGCGCGGAGGACTCCGCGCACGAGTGGGTCACCGTGGGCGGCGGGGCCGGAAGCTGGCTGCGGTTGGCGTGGCCGACCGCCCACACCGTTCGGCGGGTGGTGCTGTACGACCGGGCGGACCCGGCCGAGCACGTCCTGGCCGGGCGCGTGGTGCTGCCGGACGGGCGCGAGTTCCCGACCGGCGAGCTGGGGGGCGGGTCCGCGCCCACGACGGTTGAACTGCCCGACGTCGAGGTGGACGCCCTCACGTTCGTCGTGGACGAGGTCAGCGCCACCACCACCAGCGTCGGGCTGACCGAGATCGAGGTGCTCGAGGCGAACCTGGCCCCGGACGCCGCGGCGTCCGCCTCGTCGGAGAACGAGGACACCGGGCAGGTGGCGTGGCGGGCGGTGGACGGCGTGGCGTCCGGGTACCCGGTCGAGCCGCTGCACGAGTGGGCCACGCGCGGCGGCGGCGTCGGCAGTTGGTTGCAGCTGGCGTGGGCGGCGCCGCGGCTGGTCCGCAGGGTGGTGCTGCACGACCGGCCCAACGACGACGACCGCATCACGTCGGCACGGCTGTCGTTCAGCGACGGGACGGCGGTCGACGTGCCGGACGTGGTGGACTCCGGGCCGATCGACTTCGCGCCGCGGCTGGTGTCGTGGCTGACCCTGACCGTGACCGGCGTCAGCGACACGACGCAGAACGTCGGGTTGGCGGAGATCCGGGTGGAGGGGAGCTGACGGGCCGGGCCCCCGGACGTGAGCCGGACGCCGCGGCGTCCGGCCGCCGGTTGCCTCAGGAGAACGCGACGCCCGCCAGGGCGATGCTGAAGCCGCGCCCGATGGAGGTGTTGCGGCACGTGACGCCCGTGGACGCGCTGGCGCACACGTACCGCCCGTGGCCCAACGCCTTGCCGTAGGGCAGGACGGCCAGCGTCAGGCCGTCGTACTCGACGAACCCGTAGCCCGTGGTCAGGTGCCAGCGCACCTCGTTGCTGCCCTTGACCGGGTACGCCGAGGGGTCGCCGCTGCAGAAGTAGCCCGTCCCGGCCGCGTCCACGTACACGCCGGTGACGTCGAGCCCCTCCTCGGGGCAGACGTCGGCGCCTTTCGGGATCGTGCCCTGGAAGCCGCGGGGGAAGTGGCACAGCGCGCCGGACGCGCTGAGGCCGCACCAGATCCGGCCCGTCGGCGACGCGAAGTCGGACTTCTCCCACGCGCTCACGTCGTGCGCGACCGGCAGCGGGGCGGCGGTCGGCGTGGTCGTGGTAGGTGCGCTCGGGGAGGCGGGGGACACTGTGGTGGGGGCAGGACTCGTGGGGCTGGGCGTCGGCGTCCCGGTACTCACGGTGGCGGTGCCCGTGGGCGGCACGGTGGCGACCGGCGAACCGCACGCGACGAGGGCGCCGACGGCGAGGGCGGCGAGAACGGCGAAGGCCCTTCGGGCTCGGTCGGATCCGGGATTCATCGCGTACGCCCTTCCGTCGCTCTTGGGCGCGATCGTCGCACCGCTGGGCCTCCATGGGAAGGGCCGACGTCGGGTCGCCTGCCCCGGGGGGGCGCAGGCGTCCATTGGCTTTAAGTCGGACGCCGCCCGCCGCGTTGACGCCCGGAAGTGACCCATGCGCCAGGTAGACCTGGCGTAGGGGGGAACCAACGGGGGCGTGTGCGAAATCGGGTCCCGGGGTCAGCCGGCTGGCGCCGGCACGGACCGCAGGGCCACGACGTACAGCGCGTCGAACACCAGGCACAGCAGCCCCAGGACGGCGACGTACGGATTGAAGCCCGCGATGAACCCGAGGCTGATCGTCGGGGCGAGCGTCCCGGCCAGCTTCGCGGACGCGATCACCATCGACTGCCCGGACGCCGTGCCGCGCCGCAGTAGCAGGTCCACGAACAGCACCGACATGAGCAGGTTCTGGGCGAACGCGGTGTACACGGGGGCGTTCCGGGCGCCGAACTCGACGTAGAACACCCCCTGGACGGCCGCGCCGACGATCAGCGCCGCCACCCCCAGGGTGACGACCAGCGACACGTTGAGCTGCGGCCAGGCGCGGCGTCCGAAGCGGAAGAACGTCCACAGGATGGCCACGTCCAGGCCCGCCCACACGACGTTGATCACGGTCTGGGTCTGGCCGAACGCGCCGAACCGCCCCCAGTCGGCCAGCCCGTCCACGGCGTACAGCACCTCCCAGGCCAGGTTCAGCCCGAGCGCGAAGATGGGCATCGCATAGGTGCGATCCCGCAGCCCGACGCGCAGGCATTCGAGGTACACGAGGGTCCAGCACAGCCCACTGACGACGGCCAACCCGATCACCATGGTCGTAGTATCGCCCCGCGGCTGCCCCGGACCGCCGAGTGGAGTTCCGAACCGCCCTCGCCGGGGATCGACCTGAGGGCATCATGAGCCCATGACCTCGGCGATCGTGTCCAGCCGCTCGTGGCGCGACGGCGCGGTGATGGACGACCACGTCACCCGCGAGGAGCTGGCGGCGGCCGTCCACGATCAAGGCGCGCTGGTGTGGGTGGACCTGCTCAACCCGTCGAAGGGCGAGCTACGAAGCATCGCGGCCGAGCTGGGTCTGCCCGCCACCGCCGTCGAGGACGCCCTCGCCCCGCTGGAGCGGCCGAAGCTGATCCGGCACGAATCGCACCTCTTCTTCACCGCGTACGCCACCCGGATCGACCCGCCGGCCGCGGACCTCACCGCCGGACGCCTGCGCTGGAGCCGCGTCTCGGGGATCGTGCTGCCGTTCGCGCTGGTGACGATCCGGCTGGACGACGGCGTCGACATGCGGGGCGTGCTGGCCCGCTGGGAGGAGAACTCCGACCTGCTCGCCGAGGGGTCGGGGGCGCTGGTCCACGGGCTGCTCGACCACGTGGTGGACGGGCACTTCGAGGCGATCCAAGCGCTCGACGAGGAGATCGAGGCGCTCGAGGACGTCCTGTTCGCCGAGCGCTCGACCGGCCAGGGCTTCGTGCGGCGCGTCTACGGCGTCCGCAAGGACCTCGTCGCCCTGCGCCGCCTCGTCCTGCCGATGCGCGAGGTCGTGAACGGGTTGCTGCGGCAGAGCCCCGCGACGGCGCCCGCCCTGCGCGTCTGGTACGACGACCTGTACGACCACGTGCTGCGGGCCTCGGAATGGACCGAGTCGCTGCGCGACCTCGTCTCCTCGATGTTCGAGACCAACCTGTCGCTGCAGGACGCGCGCCTCAACACCATCATGAAGAAGCTCGCCGGCTGGGCCGCGATCATCGCGGTTCCGACCGCGATCACGGGCTGGTTCGGCCAGAACGTGCCCTACTTCGGGTTCGGCGCGCCGTCCGGGGTCTGGCTTTCGGTCGCGCTGATCGTCGTGGCCGTCCTGGGGCTGTACGCCGTCTTCCGGCAGCGCGACTGGCTGTAGCCGGACGCCGCGGGCCCCCTCAGCCCTTGGCCATCCGGGACGCGATGGCCCCCCAGTCCACCATCGCGGCGGCGCCGGACACGGCGGCCAGCGCCAGCGCCGCGGGCGTGTGCGCGCACCGGACGCCGCGGGCCCGGCGGGCCTCGCCGGCCGCGAAGATCGCCTTCTCGAACCAGACGGTCGCGGCCAGCCCCGCCACCGTCGCGCCCACCCCCAGCGCCGCCACGGCCGGCGCCGGCAGGTCGACGGCCGGATCGGGGGGAGTGCCCTTGGCCGGGTAGACGGTCGGGATCAGGAGCGCCCCCGCGGCCGTCACGCCCAGCAGCCCCGACTTGATCACGGCGCGCACCGGGCGGCTGCGGACGGCGTCCGGCAGGGCGTACCAGGTCAGCACCGTGAGCTTGGTAATGCCGGCGAACGCGACGCGGTTGAACAGGGATTCGTCGATGGTCATGGAGCCCTCCGGGCGTGAGTGGTCGGCGTCCACGTTACCCGCCGCCCGTCGCCCCCGATGTCGGCGCCGCCGACTAGCATCGCCCACACCAGGGGGCGACGTCCCCGCCGGCGTGAGGAGACACCGTGGAGGCAGAAGTCCTGGTCATCGGGGCCGGCCTGGCCGGGCTGAAGGCCGCGCGCACGCTGGAGCGGGCGGGCGTGGTGCCGCTCGTGGTGGACGCCGCGGACGCCGTGGGCGGACGCCTGCGCACCGACGGTGTGGACGGCTTCCGGGTCGACCGCGGCTTCCAGGTGCTCAACCCCGCCTACCCTGCGCTGCGCGAGGCGGTCGACGTCCCGAGGCTGGCGCTCGGGCCCTTCGGGCGCGGTGTGGCCGTGCGCACGGCGTCCGGGCTCACCGTTCTGGCCGACCCCACGCGCAGCCCCCTGTCCGTCGGCTCACTGCTGAAGACCACGCTCGCCGACGCGGCCGGCGCCCGCGCGCTGACGGCCTGGCTGCTGCCCGCGTTCCGGGGCCGCGACGTGCTGGCCGCCCTCCCGGACGCCGCCCTGTCCGCCTCCCTCGACGACGCCGGAGTGCACGGTCCGCTCCGCACCGAGGTGCTGGAGCCGTTCCTGGCCGGAGTGCTGGCGGACGCCGACGGCGCCACCTCCGCCGCCTTCGCCCGCTGGCTCGTGCACTGGTTCGTGCGCGGGACGCCGGGGCTGCCCGCCCAGGGCATGGCCGCGGTTCCGGCCCAGCTGCGCTCGGGGTTACGCGCCGAGGTGCGCCTCGGCGTCCGGGTCGACGCGCTGGAGCGCACCTCGTCGGGCTGGCTGGCGACCACGGACGGCGGGCCGCTCACGGCGTCCGCGGTGGTCGTGGCGGCGGACCCGGCCACCTCCGCCCGGCTGACCGGACGGCCCGCCCCCCGCCTGCGCGGCCTGGCCACGTGGTGGCTGGCCCCCGACGAGGCGCCCACCGACTCGCGGTTCCTGCTCGTGGACGGCGAGCGCCGCGGCCCGATCGTGAACACCGTGGTGATCAGCAACGCCCAGCCGTCCTACGCCCCGGCCGGGCGGCACCTGGTGCAGGCGTCCACGCTGCTGCCCGGCGAGGGCAACGGCGACGGCCCGTCCGAGGCGGACGTCCGCGCCCACCTCGGCGTCCTGTACGGACGTCCCGCCACCGACTGGCCCGTCCTGGCCGTGCACCGCCTCCCGCACGCGCTGCCCGCCATCGAGCCGGGCGGATGGCGCCGCGTCGAGCGTCCCGAGCACCGGCTGGTCGTCGCGGGCGACGCCCACGACGCGTCCATCCAGGGGGCGCTGGAGTCCGGACGCGACGCCGCCCGGCTCCTGCTCGCCGCGCTCGGACGCGGGGCCGGAGCGGCATGAGCGCCGAGGCGTCCCGCAAGGCGGTCAAGCCCGGGGAGGCGGACGGCCCCCGCGTCCAGCGCGACGGCCACGTGTGGCGCATCCGGTCGCTGGAGGCGGCGCGGCAGGTGCTGCGCGCCCGGCACCTGACCACCCAGGCGGGCTTCACGGCCGAGGCGATCCCGAAGGGCTACCTCAAGCATCACCCGATCCTCATGTCGGACGGCCCGCTGCACGACGAGCAACGCAGCAAGGTCGGCCGCTTCTTCGCACCCGCCGTGGTCGCCCAGCGCTACACCGCCCGCATGGAGGCCTGCGCCGACACCCTCCTGGACGCCGCAGCGGACGCGGGCTGGTGCGAGCTCGACGAGCTCGCGCTGCACTTCGCGGTCGAGGTCACCGCGGACGTCGTCGGCCTGACGGACTCCGCCGTCAAGCGCATGTCCCGGCGGCTGGTGAGCTTCTTCAACCAGCCGCCGTTCGACGTCACCAAGCCCGACCTGGGCCGCACCCCGTCCCAGTGGGCCAAGGCGGCCTTCAACGGGCTGGTGCCGATCGCGCGGTTCTACGCCGCCGACGTCCGCCCGGCCATCAAGGTTCGCCGCAAGCAGCCGCGCGAGGACGTGATCAGCCACCTGATCGCCGAGGGCTACACCGACGCGGACATCCTCGTCGAGTGCGTCACCTACGGCACCGCGGGCATGGTCACCACCCGCGAGTTCATCTCGATGGCCGCCTGGCACTTGCTGCACGACGACGCCCTGCGTGCGCGTTTCGAGGTGGCCGGGCAGCCCGAGCGGCACGCGATCCTCAACGAGATCATCCGGCTCGAACCGGTGGTCGGCCACCTCTACCGGCGCGCCCAGGGGTCGTTCGAGATCAGCGACGGCCCCGACACCTGGACCGTCAACCCCGGGGACCTGCTCGACGTCTGCGTCCGGCCGGCCAACGCCGACCCGGACGCCGTGGGCGCCGATCCGCTGGCGCTGTGCCCCGGGCGCGCCCTCCCCTCGGGGGTGAATCCGGCCGTGCTGAGCTTCGGCGACGGCGCCCACAAGTGCCCCGGGCAGCCGCTGGCGATCCTGGAGTCCGACATCCTGCTGACCCGGTTGTTTGCCCGAGGCTCGCGGATCGTCGCCGAGCCCACCATGGGTTGGGACGACCTCATCGAGGGCTATTGGCTGCGCGGCTTCCGGCTGGCGCTGGACGAGCGCGGCCGGACGCCGGCGTCCTGATCCCCGGCTGGCCGGACGCCGGCGTCCGGGCCTGGTCGCCGGCACTAGGGTGTCCGGGTGTCAGACGTCCCGCCCGAGATCCCGTCCTACGCCTGGCCGGCGCTGTGGTCGATGGTGGTGGGGTTCTTCATGATCCTCGTCGACTCGACCATCGTCTCGGTGGCCACGCCAAGCCTGATGGCTGCGTTCTACGCCGACGTCAACGCGGTGTTGTGGGTGACCAGCGGCTACCTGCTCGGCTACGCAGTGCCGCTGCTGATCACCGGACGCCTCGGCGACCGGTACGGCCCCAAGCGCCTGTACCTGGTCGGGCTGACCGTGTTCACGCTCTCCTCGCTGGCCTGCGGGCTGACCGGGTCTCTGCCTGGGTTGGTCGCGGCGCGCGTGGTGCAGGGGCTGGGGGCGTCCATGATGACGCCGCAGACGATGGCGGTGATCACGCGCACGTTCCCGGCCGCCCGGCGCGGCCAGGCGATGGCGCTGTGGGGGTCGGTGGCGGGCATCGCCACGCTGGTGGGGCCGCTCCTTGGCGGCGTCCTGCTCGACGCCCTGGACTGGCGCTGGATCTTCTTCGTCAACGTGCCCGTCGGGGTGATCGCGTTCGCGCTCGCGTGGCGGTTCGTCCCGCACCTGGAGACCCACGCCCACAGCCTCGACCTCGTCGGGGTCGGGCTGAGCGCCGTGGGGCTGTTCTGCGTGGTGCTGGGGCTGCAGGAGGGGGAGACGCACGGCTGGGGGCAGGTCTGGGGTCCGGTGTCGGTGCCGCTGCTCATTGGCGTCGGGGCGGCGTGCCTGCTGGTGTTCGTCTGGTGGCAGTCGAGGGTGAAGCCCGAGCCCCTGGTGCCCCTCGAACTGTTCCGTGACCGGAACTTCAGCGTCGCGAACCTGGGCATCGCGTCGGTCGGGTTCGCGGTGACCGCCTTCGTGTTCCCGTTCATGATCTACGCCCAGACCGTCCGCGGCTGGACGCCGACCCAGGCCGCGCTGCTGACCGCGCCCCAGTCGGTGGCCGGGTTCCTGCTCGCCCGTCTGGTCGGACGCCTGGTGGACGGCACTCACCCGCGCCTCATCGCCGGGGGAGGGCTGGCCGGGCTGGCGGCGTCCATGCTGGCCACGTCCTGGGCGATGCGTCCGGACACGCCGGTGTGGGTGCTGCTGCTCACGTCGACCGGCATTGGCGTCTCCAGCGCGTTCGTGTGGGGGCCGCTGTCAACCTCGGCGAACCGCAACCTGAACCCGCGCATGGCCGGCGCGGGCGCGGGCGTCTACAACGCCGTGCGGCAGATGGGTTCGGTGGTCGGTTCGGCCGCCATCGCGGCGGCGATGGCGTGGACAGTGGCGCGGCGTCCGGGCGATCTGGCCGGGGCGCTGGCCGAGGCCATGCTGCTGCCCGCCGCGGCGGTCACGGCGGGGTTCGTCGTCGTGTTGTTCTTCGAGCGCCCGCACCACCTACGCGGCGAGCGTCGCTGATGAGGGTCGCTGAAGAGGGTCACGACCGGAGGCGCGCCGACACTCCATAGATGCGCTCGAACTCCGCGGAATCTGTGGAGTTCGAGCGCATCTATGGAGTGTCGGCGCAGCCGCCCCCTTCAGGCGAGCGCCGGATCGTGACGCTTCCAGTGCCACAAGACAGCGTGATGAGGTCGCCGGCTTTCGCGAGGGAGGGCGAACCCGTCACGAGCGTGGCGAGCCAGTGCGTCTGTTCCTGAACCGCGGACCGGCAACCGATGGCGGGGATCGGAGCCGGTTCGCCCATACGAGGCGTCGTTGACGCACTCTAGACGAGCCCCTCCGCCTTCAGCCACGCGGACGCGGCGGCCTTCGGCGAGGTCTTGTTCGCGCCCTGATTCTCGCCGTTGAGGGCCAGCAGGTCCTCGGTGGTGAGCTTGGCCGACACGGCGTCCAGGGTGACCTTCACCCGGGCGTCCGTCACCCGCGTGCTGGCCAGCGGGATCACGTTCTGCGGCATGATCAGGTTCTGCGGGTCGGCCAGCGTCACGAAACCGTTCTCGGTGATCGCCGGCGTGGTCGAGTAGATGTCGGCGATGTCGACGTCGCCGTCCTTGAGCGCCTTGACGGTGAGCGGGCCGCCGCCGTCGCTGATCGGGGTGAACGTGATGCGGTCGGCCGGGACGCCGTACACGGACGTGAGCCCGGGGGGGCCGTAGGGCCGCGTGGCCAGTTCGGGGTTGCCGCCCAGGCGCAGCGTGCCGGTGTAGTTCTTCAGGTCGGCCAGCGACGTGACGTTGTTCTTCTGCGAGAACTCCTTGGTGACGTTGTAGGAGTCCTTGTCCTCGGCCGCGGCGGCGTTGAACACCACCAAGCCCTGGGCTCCGGCGGCCCTGCCGAGCGCCTTGGTGACCTCGTCGGCGGTCTTCGCGGTGGTGGCCTTATCGAAGTACTGCAGCAGGTTGCCGGTGTATTCGGGGATCAGGTCGATCGAGTCGTCCTTCAGCGCCGCCACGTAGACGTCGCGGGCGCCGATCTGCATGCGCCGCTCGACCTTGACGCCCTTGGCCTCGAGCGCCTGGGCGTAGATCTCGGCGATGATCTCGGACTCGGGGAAGTTGGCCGAGCCGATCGTCACGGTGGCGGACGCCGCGGCGGTCGAGCCCGCGGTCGAGGTGGCGGTGGACGTGGCGAGCGGGTTGCCGCCGCACGCCGTCAGCAGTGCTAGGGCGAGCAGGGGGATCAGGGAACGCAGGGGTCGGGTCATCGGAGGTCCTTTCGTCTGGTCGTCAGAGTACGGGGGCACGCGCAACCCGTACCCCGGCCGGGGTCACGGCACGCTGGGCCAGCGCGAGCAGGGCGTCGGCGACCAGGGCCAGGGCGGTGACCAAGAGGGCTCCGGCCGCCATCTTCGGGTAGTCGCGGACGGCGAGCCCGTCCAGGATGTAGCGCCCCAGCCCGCCGAGGCCGAGGTAGGCGGAAACGGTCGCGGTCGCGATCACCTGCAGGACGGCCGAGCGGACGCCGCCCATGATCATCGGCGCGGCCAGCGGGATCTCCACGCGCGTGACGATCTGGCGCTCGGTCAGGCCGGCGGAGCGCGCACCGTCGATCACCTCCGCCTCGATGGCCTCGACGCCGGCGTACGCGCCGGCCAGCAGGGGCGGCACCGCCAGGACGGCAAGCACCAGCGTCGCCGGCACGATCGACCACGACAGGCCGAGGCCCAGCACGAGCGCCAGGAACGTGAGCAGGCCCAGCGACGGCAGCGCGCGTAGGGCCCCCGACACCCCGACCGCCACCCCACGCCCGCGCCCGGTGTGGCCGACGATCAGGCCCAGCGGCACGGCCAGCGCCACCGCCGGGACGATCGCGAGAAGCGAGTACCACGCGTGCTCGGCCACGCGGGCGAGGACGCCGTCGCGGCCCTGCCAGTGCGCCGGGTCGGCCAGCCACGCCCAGATCTCGGTCATGCCCGCCCCCCGCGCACGTCCGTGGCCCGCACCCACGGCATCACCAGCCGCCCCCCGGCCACCAGGGCCAGGTCGAACACCACCGCGAGCAGCACCGTGCCGACGATGCCCACGCCGATCTCGAACGCGAACCCGCGCGCGTAGCCGTCGGTGAACAGCGACCCCAGCGACCTCACCCCGATCAGCGCCCCCACCGACACCAGCGACAGCGTCGACGCGCTCACGACCCGCAGCCCGGCCAGGATCGCCGGGCCGGCCAGCGGCGCGTCGACCCGCCAGAACCGCTGCAGCGGGCTGTGCCCGACGGCGGTCGCGTTGGCCCGCACTTCGGGGGGCACGGCGTCGAACGCCTCCGTGGCCGTCCGCAGCAGCAGAGCCACGCCGTACAGGGTGAGCGCCACCACCACGTTGACCGGGTCGAGGATGCGCGTGCCCAGCAGCAGCGGCAGCATCACGAACAGCGGCAGCGACGGCAGCGCGTACAAGATGCCGGACCCGCTGAGCAGCACCGACCGGGCGACGCGGTTGCGGTGCGCCCACCAGCCCAGCGGCACGGCGAACACCAGGCTGAGCGCGACGCTCGGCAGCGCCACCGCCACGTGCGCCAGCGTCAGCGCCCACACCTCGCCGGCGTTGGCCCACAACCAGTTCACGAGGGCTCCAGCACGCCGGCGAGGCGACCCACGGCGTCCACCACGGCCGGGACGCCGCCGCGCTGCTCCACCCGGAACCGCCGCCGGTCGCCGCCGGTGAACTCGCGCACGAACTCGTCGGCGGGGCGCAGCAGCAGGTCTTCGGCCGTGCCGCGCTGGGCCACCTCGGCGCCGCGGCGCAGCACCAGGATCTCGTCGCCGAGCGCGAACGCCTCGTCGACGTCGTGGGTGACGAACACGATCGTCTTGGCCAGGTCGCGCTGGATGCGCAGCAACTCGTTCTGCAACTCCGTGCGCACCACCGGGTCGACGGCGCCAAACGGCTCGTCCATGAGCAGGATGTTCGGGTCGGACGCCAGCGCCCGGGCCACGCCCACCCGCTGCCGCTGGCCGCCGGACAGCTGGGAGGGGTAGCGGTCGGCCAGCGCCGCGGGCAGGCCGACGAGCTCGAGCAGCTCCAGGCTGCGGCGGCGGGTGTCGCGGCGGTCCGCCCCTTGCAGCAGCGGCACCGTCGCCACGTTGTCGCCCACGGTGCGGTGGGGGAGCAGCCCGGCGGCCTGCATCACGTACCCGATGCGCCGGCGCAGCGCGACCGGGTCGAGGCGGGCGACGTCCTCCTCGTCGATGCGCACGCTGCCCGACGTGGGGTCGACCATGCGGTTCACCATGCGCAGCAGCGTCGTCTTGCCGCAGCCGGACGACCCCAGCAGCACCACCGTGGCGTGGCTCGGGACGACGAGCGAGAAGTCGTCGACCGCCACCGTGCCGTCGGCGAAGCGCTTGTTCACGTGCTCGAAGGTGATCATGCGTCTCCTCGGGGGTTCGGACGCAACCACCCTAGGCGGGGCGTCCGACACTGCGGAAGATGGACGGCTCGTGGCCCATTGGACGCGCGACCGGGGCGGCGTAGCGTGAGCCACGCCCGGCCGGCGGGCCGAACACGAAAGGCAGGATCCGCATGCAGTACACGAACCTCGGGCGCACGGGGCTGACGGTGTCCCGGCTGGTGCTCGGCACGATGAACTTCGGTCCCGAGACCGACGAGGCCGAGGCGCACGCGATCATGAGCCGCGCCCTGGACGCGGGCATCAACTTCTTCGACACCGCGAACGTGTACGGCGGCGCCGAGCGCCGCGGCTGGACCGAGGAGATCATCGGCCGCTGGCTGGCGGCGTCCGGGCGACGCGACGAGGTCGTGCTGGCGACCAAGGTGTACGGCCGCATGACCGGCCGGCCCAACGACTCGCTGCTGTCCGCCGTCAACATCCGGCGGGCCGTGGACGCCTCGCTGCGGCGGCTCCAGAC
>WBZS01000229.1_pt1 | contig 97100 bp, 68 predicted proteins | sample 5204201 | NCBI WGS metagenome assembly WBZS01 (sample SAMN12344357, study PRJNA552823) | activated sludge metagenome | biome: Activated sludge suspended growth; feature: Nitrification reactor; material: Wastewater; isolation source: activated sludge from nitrification reactor of wastewater...
CCTGATATCTGGCCCACCAGTCCCGGAGGTATAGGACATAAGCCCGGCGATGCCTGTATTTCTACAAACGTTTCGCAATACGAGGTGTTTCCATTTTCATCCGTTACCCACATTTGTATGGCCTGCGGTCCAACCTGGCCACATCCGAATACCTTCAGCGTATCATTGACATTGGATGAAAAACTCAACTGCAGGTCATATCCACATACATGGCTACTCTTATTGTCAAAAAACTCCGGTTGTAACATGGTCATCGGTGTATCTCCTGTGCCATCTCCGTTTGTATCCATCAGGACCAGCGCTGCCGACAAGCCCTGTTTGCAGATCGCTGTCGGTGCTTTTGCATTTCTTATTTCAAACAAATATCCTGTTTCTGATACATTGCCACATTTATCCTCCACTGTAAATCGTATCGCATATTTTCCAATCGGATACGTTCCTGATGCATTATTGCCCGAGCCTGTTCTAAAGATATTGGCTCCCTGTGTTACTTCCCAATACCATCTCAGTTCATTTGCCGGCGTGCAGTCTGTTGCCGATGCCGTCAGCACGATCTGTCCGTCTTCACACTGTCCGTCATAGGTCAGTACCAGCTTGCTGGTTGTCGGACTTGTTATCACCGGTTTTGTATTGTCGATCACTTTGATCTCCTGTTCGTAGCTCCATGTCACCGGATTGCCTCCGTCATCTTTCTGACACCAGTCGATCACTGTCCACGTTCTGATGATCTTGTAACATGCTCCGTTTGTGGTAAACGGAAATACCAGATCTTCGTATCGCATACCCACCAGATCGCACGCATCTTCTGTAAATACAGGTACGGAGGAACTGTCCGGAAGTGTTTCCGGCAACAGACCCGCAAACTGACACTGGCCTAAGGCGATATAGTCTTTGGGCCATACGATGTCATCATTCGGATCTAAACTATTGTTTCTGTTTATATAAAATCTGTCATTGTTCTCAAAGGTTATCGTTTGTACACATTCGCCATAGGTGGTGCCTCCCTGCGACACACTGAACGTCCTCACCACGGTTCCAATACCACATTGGTTTCTGTTATCAACCAGCCGGTGATTTAATGTGTTGTTCGCCGGGCAGTTATCATTGATCACTGCACTTCCAAATGCGGCATTTGCTCCAGCCAGGGATGGATCAAACGTGAATAAACAATCGCTTATCGTTATATCTCCCGGACAGCTTATACCCGGATTTACTTTCTCCTGTACATTCACCGTCACCATACATATATTTGTATTGCCTCCAGCATCCGTTACCAGCAACTGTACCATACGGCTCGTATTGGCGTCCAGACAACAGAAGCCAACCCGGTCGTACCATGCTGTATCTGATCCAAAATTACACGGATCTTCCATTCGTCTCACCTGTAATGTCACCGGTCCGCACTCATCAAAACTGCCATCATCGATCGCTGATGCCGTCACTTCCGTATACCCGTTTGTCTTGATGCTTACTGTGGCAAACTGATCACATATCGCTACAGGATCTGTATTGTCCTGCACTGTGATCCGGTAGCTCATCTGGCTTTGATTGCCACATTCATCGATCGCTGTATAGGTGATGGTATGCGTTCCCGCTGCCAGGTCCATGATACCGCCGTTCGAATTGATATATCCTGTCGGTTGTCCGTTTTGATATGCATTTACATATACACGGTATACTAAATTACAATTGTCGGTGATATTCAATTTAGGCAACTGTACTGTCGCTGAGCAACTCCTGCTTTGTGTTGTTAATGTTGCATTGGCCTGTTGTGGAATGACCGGTGCAATATCATCGACGATGTCAATCACCTGCATGCTGATGAACTTGGATACGGCTGTACTACACCACCATTCCGTGATCGTCCACGTTCTTAATATCCGTGTTTTGCATTTCGTACTGATGATCAGTACATCGGTATAGTCGATGGTAGAGTTACAATATACCATGTTCAGTTGTGACAATGGATATAAAGGCGTCAATCCCAGATACGGTACGCCCGTTTCTTCCGGTGACGGATAGCCAAATCCTTTATCATCTCTGTCATATGGTGCCGAACAGCTCAACACGACATTCAGCGCCGGAGGCGTTATGCCTGTTACATCTGAACGTACCAAATTTATTGTCTGTGTACAAGGGGCGCTTTCATTTCCTGCTCCATCCACCGCTTTCCAGGTCCGGATTACACGGCCAATCAGTGTATTATTGCACTCCAAAGACTGGTGCAATTCATTCACCAAGACCGCTTTTACCCCACTGCAATTATCATCCACGATGGGTCCGGGTACTTTGGACAGGTCTGTTAAACAATTGACTGTGATATCCCGGCATACAATGGTCGGTGCTATCTTATCTTCTATTTTTACATCTCCCCAGCACACATAGCCATTCACATTGGTTATCGTGTACGTTAATGTCTTGCCCAATTCATTGTTTCCTACGCTGTTACCCAGGTCTTCACCATTGGAACCAGTCACATGTATTTCATATAAGGATTCACATCCCAGTAATATCTCTCCCATTGGTCCTTCCCAGCCTGTCAATACCATGGTCGGTGTCAGCTCTCCTTCACAATCTTCATCCAATGATATCTGTACCGGCTTACAGCCCAGCGGCGGTGCCTGATAGTCCAAAACAGTCACGGTTAACGAACATTGTGTGGTATTGCCGGCAACGTCGGTCGCTTCAAATGTCACTACATTAACGCCTACCGGAAACAATTCATCCGAAGCTATGCCGGTAATCAGGTTGTAGGTCACACCCGGACAGTTGTCCGTAACATCAGGATCATTAAATACAGCGATTCCTTCACATTCCAATGGATCCAGTTGTATGACAACATCATCATCACACAGGATCTCCGGTGCCTGGTCGTCTGTAACCACAACATCAAAAGTACATTCATTTATATTGCCAGCAAAATCGGTTACGACAAAAGTATTATTGGTTGTACCTACCGGGAAAGGAGAGCCTGAAGGCAAACCATTCGTCTGATTCAGCATCGGGTTAATATTTTCCTGATAACCAAAATTCATTGTGATGGTCACTGCACTGCCAAAATTTTGATCCAGTGATTGCATTCTAAAACAAAACTCCTGGTTGGCATTCAGATTAACAGTAACGCTTCCTACCTGATTTACAGGTCCTGCATTGTTTGAAATTTGAGTAAAAACATTGTCTACCAGATATCCAAATCTATCAAAAGTTGCACCACCGAAGTCGCTGGTCGTATAACTCCAATCAAAAGTCAATTCTCCTGAAGTGGTTCCGGGTATTGTAATACAATAATCTGTATTATTTAATCCCGGATTTACTATGGTATTTGAACTGCTGATGATTATCGATGATGGAGCCATTGACGCATCAACCTGACCATCACCGCTGTTATCATTACTTAAAGTCCACTGAACAGGTGCAAACTCATTTTCAAAACCAACGACATCCAAACCTGCACAATTGTCAGAAAACAAAATTTCAAATTCAACTATTTTAGTACAAAGGTCCAGGTCATTTGACAAAGTAATATCACCCGGACAATCTATTTCAGGTATCACTTCATCTCCGACGGTAAAGGTTAACTGACCAGACGCCGTACAATTATTTCCGTCTGTCACGGTGTAAATGACTACTTTGTCTCCAGAAATTAAACTATTGAATATTGGTGACTGAATATTCGGGTTATTAAAATTTAAAGGATCTGACCAGCTATGCATATAATTGCCATCTCCTCCGGTTGGGTTGCCGTTTAACAAGAGGTTTTTGCCAGGACAAATAAAATCAGGAACATTGGATGGTAAAATATTTACCTGAGGACTTGAATTTACCGTCCAAGAAACTTCAAAAATATTGCTTGCACAATTGCCTACATCACAAGATCTGCGACTCTGAATTAAATTAATCCCTGTTGCGGCTGTAAATGATGGCAGTGTACTATTCCATGGACTCCAGTTAACACCATTGTTTAATGAATACCTGTATTCATCCAAACAATTTCCGTTTCCGCCATTGCCTGCCGTTGTCACGGAAACCGTTAATACTTCTCCGGAGCAAGCTTCCGTCTGATCCGGTACTTTTTCCAATTCAGGAGCAAAAGGCACATCAAACACTGTAACTACAATATGATTTGAGGTGTCCATACCGCAAGAACTGGCGTTTACTACATAATAATCGCCTGCAGTAGAAACGTTTATAGAGGAGGAAACAGCACCATTACTCCAAACGCCATTTATATTTCCGGACAACATAACACTATTTCCTTGACAAAATGAAGTGTTTCCATTTGCAGTAATCACGGGTGCTATAGCCGGCTGAGCCAACAATACCGTGTTGTTGTGAAGGTTAATTGCCCCCGAAGTAGAAAGTCCTCTTCCAAATAAAGAAGATCCTTCCAATAAGTTTATGGCGCCATTTACCAACAAATTTCCCCTGAAAACAGAACTGTCGCCTAAAGCAAATGCCCCATTTATCTGCCAGTACACATTGCAAATTGAAGCGCTATTCACCAGAATAACATTTGCAAAAGTGCTGGTTGATAAGGCCCCGTCAATCTGAAAAATGAATAAAGACGAGGGGTCGCCCTGTCCATCCAATATTAAATCACCATTTAATGTGGAAGCAGCACTCATACAATAAGTATTCGGCGTTAGCATTTGTCCGCCACCTAAGGTGGTGCTTATAACTAATCCGCAAGTCAGCCCGTCCAGATAATTATATGCGTCTCCGACATCTGAAGCTGCCTGTGCCGTCAATGGGTCGGCCACATGGACCTGGCCTACTAATACTCCCGGAGGAAAAGCATTAAATGCTCCAACGTTTGTGCCTACATCACCGGTTACGGCGGTAGAAGCCCCTACGTTATTAAAAGCGCCAACTGCAGTAAACAATGCAAATCCAGAAGTGGCCCCTAAGTTTGGAGCCTGTGCATTTAACATTACAGGAAACACTTTTCCAATCAGCAATAAAAAAAGTAAGCTCCTTTTAATATGCAAATTTGCACAATAGATAAAATCGTGAACTGGTGACATAATTAATAATTTTTATTAAGAGAAATCCATCATTAATTACTGTCCAAGGGGAAAAAAGTAGCCGAAGTATATAATATTGGCAAAGATATTCAATTTTTTACACATTAAAATAAAATAACATATAAATATAAAATAATATTTCCACAAGACCTAAATGAAATTTTCGCAGTAAAAAATTGATAAACATGCGAATCATATAAGACATACTTGAAATTGTGTAATGGTATAGCTTTTATACTACTATACCTTTGTTGTGTGAAAATTCATTCACGAATTAACTGAATTATAATGATTACAAAAAAATTGTTAGCGATATGCTCGATCATTGCAGTGGTCCTTGCGGGAAGCTGTAAAAAGGATGATTTTGTTGAAATTGACGGCGTATGTCCTATTGTCATTTCAACAATTCCGGTAAACGGGGCGACAGGTGTGCTTCCGGAGCAGATTATTTCTGCTACTTTTAATGAGATTATGAATGCGGCAACCATCAATCCGGCTTCCTTTACTGTCGTTGGAACGGCACCTGTTCAGGGAACCATAACATATGAAGGCACTACGGCAACCTTTACACCGACATCACCACTTAATCCCGGTACCACTTATACCTGCACTATAAAAGCTGGGATAAAAGATAAAAGTGGGAATGCACTGCAGGCAGATTATATCTGGGTATTCAGCACAGGAAATGTACTGGCTCCCCTTGTTATTCAAACCAGCCCTGCCAATCTGGAAACCAATGTAAATATCAACAAAACGGTCACGGCAACTTTTAACATGCCTATGGACCCATTGAGTATAAATTTATCTACATTTACCATATCACTGGAAGGGAATAAAATTCAAGGAGTTATATTCTACTCCGGTGTTACGGCATCCTTTGATCCGGTAGTTGATCTGGTTCCAAATTCCACTTATACCTGCACTATATCTAAAAGTGTAAAAAATCCTGCCGGTGTTACTATACCTGCAGATTATGTCTGGACCTTTACCACCGGCACGCTTACAGCACCCATGGTCATATCTACAGATCCGGCCAACAATGATGTGGATGTGGAATTAAATAAAATTGTTACTGCCACATTCAGTGAACCAATGGATGCCAGCACGATCAATAATAACACCTTTACCTTAAAGCAAGGCATCAACCTGGTTAAAGGAAAAATTACATATCTTGGATCAACTGCTACATTTACTCCAGATGAAGCCTTTTTGCCGGGTGCGCTTTATACCGGTACTATTTCAAAAGAAGTTAAAAATCCTGCCGGTACCTCTTTGACTGCGGATTACATCTGGTATTTTACGACCAAAAGCAACACACCACCAACCATTATTACAACCGATCCTGTAAATAACGCCGTTTCGGTCAGTCCGGATAAAACCATTCATGCTACATTTAATATGGCTATGGATCCGAATTCAATTAATGCCAACACTTTCACATTGCATCAAGGAACTACTTTGGTAGCCGGCACTATATCATATTCCGGCGTGACTGCGCATTTTAAACCAGAAAGCAATCTTATCCCGGGCGCTATTTATACGGCAACTATAACCACGGGTGTGAAAAATACAGCAGGTACGCCAATGGCAAATATTTATGTCTGGACATTTACCGTCGGCAATGAAATCATCCCGTATGTAATATCAACCGATCCTGAGAACAATGCTACGGGCGTATTGGTCAATAAAACAATTACGGCGACCTTTAGTGTTCCTATGGATAATTCCACTATAAATAGCAGTACATTCACTCTTTACCGTGGTATAACTCAGGTGCCGGGGGTGGTAACCTATTCAGGAACTACCGCTTCTTTTAAACCAACAGAAAATCTGGTTCAGAGAGCAATCTATACTGCTACCATAACCACCGGAGCGAAAAATACAGCAGGTACGCCAATGGCAAATAATTATGTCTGGTCGTTTACTACTGAAGCTCCGAATGCCCCAACTGTTATTTCCACTGATCCGCCAAGCAATGCGACCGGTGTGGTCCTGAACAAAACGATAACAGCTACTTTCAGTGTAGCTATGGACCCAACCACCATTAACAACAGTACTTTTACATTGTATAGAGGATCTACCCCTGTTGCCGGTGTGGTCACTTATACCGGTACCACTGCTTCCTTTAATCCCACCACTAATCTGGCAGGTGGCGCTATTTATACCGCTACCATTACCACCGGAGCGAAAAATACGGCAGGTACGCCACTGGCAAACAACTATGTCTGGACGTTTACCACAGAAGCTGCAATAGCTCCCACTGTTATATCCACAGATCCATTAAACAATGCAACCGGCGTGGTCCTGAACAAAACCATTACCGCTACTTTCAGTGAAGCTATGGACCCAACCACCATTAACAACAGCACCTTTACTTTGTACAGGGGATCAACCCCTGTTACCGGAGTAGTCACTTATACCGGTACCACTGCTTCCTTTAAGCCCTCCAATAATCTGGTTGGTAGTGCCATCTATACCGCTACCATAACCACCGGGGCGAAAAATACGGCAGGTACGCCATTGGCTAATAACTATGTGTGGACGTTTACCACAGAGGCACCGATTGCCCCTACCGTGATCTCTACTGACCCGCTAAACAATGCGACCGGAGTTAGTTTGAATAAGATAATTACGGCTACTTTCAGTGAGTTAATGGATCCTACCACCATAAATACCGGTACATTTAAGCTTTACCGAGGTGCAACACCTGTATCAGGAACAGTGACCTATTCGGGAACGACTGCCTCATTTAATCCTACATCCGGATTGGTTTCCGGTAATAGTTACACGGCAAAAATCACTACCGGGGCTAAAAATTTACAAGGCGTTCATTTAGCAAATGATTATGTCTGGAATTTTAGTACCATAAATCCGGGTGGTCCAGCTGTGGTTGACTTAGGTTCAGTAAGCCGGTTTGGAATCATTGCCGGTGTTGGTGTAAGTAATAATGCCGGGTTTAGTGAAATCAGAAACATGGATGTTGGTATCAGTCCCGGTGTCAGATCTTCCGTTACCGGATTCCCTCCCGCTATTATAATCAACGGAGCTATATATGCTTCTGATGATATTGCTCCACCAGGAGTTGCTGCTATGTTGATGCAGGCCAAACAAGACCTTACTGGCGCTTATCTTTTTGCGGAAGGTGCTACCACTCCCGCTCCGGCGATTGTCTCCGGAGACATAGGCGGAACAACATTGAGTCCAGGAATATATAAAACAAATTCAACACTTTTAATTCAATCCGGAGATCTTACTCTGGATGCGCAGGGAGATGAGAATGCTGTCTGGATCTTTCAAGTTGCCGCTGGTTTTACAACCATTGGTGGTGCTGGTGGAAATGTAATCCTCAGCGGTGGTGCTCAATCCAAAAATGTTTTCTGGCAGATCGGAAGTTCTGCAACCATTGGTGACTTCACTGCTTTTAAAGGAAATATATTGGCATTAACCTCAGTAACCATGAATTCCGGTGCCGTTGCTGAAGGTCGTATGTTATGCATCAATGGAGCAGTCGTCATGACAAATACAAATATTATAAATAAACCATAATCCAATGGTATATAAGCGGAAAACGACCATACAAATCGTAAAAGAGAAGTATGGTTGTTTTTCCCTTCGGAATTTTTATAAATAACAAGTAATATTTTACAAATGAAAAACAATATAAAATTAAACACCAAATCCGCTTTAGTTCATGTACTGAGAAGTGCAACTACAAAGTCGATCTTAAGCTTTATCCTGATACTTACATTCGTGCAGGTAATGTCCTTTTCACAAGAGAATATGTATAAAAAACCCACCTGGTGGTTTGGTGCAGCAGGAGCAGCCAATCTCAATTATTTCCGAGGATCAACGCAGCTTTTAAATGCTGCTTTTACCCCTCCTGTGGCCTTTCATAATGGAAAGGGTACCGGATGGTATGCTGCCCCATTGATAGAGTACCATCATCCTTCTTCAGGATTGGGCCTGATGTTTCAGGTTGGTTATGACAGCAGAAAGGGCGCTTTTGATCAGGTCATCAGTCCTTGCAATTGTCCGGCCGATCTGTCCGTTAATCTTTCCTATCTTTCTATTGAACCAAGTATTCGTTTTGCACCAGGAAATTCAAACTTTTATCTTTATGGCGGACCCAGACTGGCAATAAATATGGATAAATCCTTTACATATAAGTTAGGAATCAACCCGGCTTATCCAAATCAGGAGCTTACGCCTGACGTCAAAGGGGATTTAAGTAACATTAATACATCCTTAATTTCAATGCAGCTTGGTGCCGGTTATGACATATCACTAAACAGCCAGAAGCACAGGATACAAGCCATTCTATCACCGTTTATATCCATCCAACCCTATTTTGGTCAATCGCCCCGATCAGTAGAGACCTGGAATTTAACCACCGTACGGGCTGGTGCGGCTTTAAAGTTTGGCAGAGGCAGTCTGATATCCAATCCTGAAGAATTACAGAATTTAAGTGATGGAATTACTTTTACCATTAATTCGCCTGCAAACATACCTACACAGCGTACCGTTGTAGAAACATTTCCGTTGCGCAATTATATTTTCTTTGACCTGGGTTCAACTGAGATTCCAGACAGGTATATCCTAATCAAAAAGAGTCAGGCCAAAGATTTTACAGAAAGTCAACCGAACATTTTCAAACCAAAAAATTTTTCAGGCAGATCAGACCGGGAGATGAATGTATATTATAATGTTCTCAACATTTTAGGAGACCGGTTAAGTAAAAATCCAACTGCCCAAATAACGTTGGTAGGTTCATCGGAAAAAGGCCCTCAGGATGGCAAAAAAATGGCTCTTTCAATTAAAACATATTTATCCGAAGTGTTCAGTATTGACACTGCCAGAATAGCGACAGAAGGCAGGGATAAACCCAAAATTCCATCAGAACAACCCGGTGGCACGTTAGAACTGGATCTGCTAAGAGAAGGTGACCGCAGGGTATCTGTAGAAAGTAGTTCCCCCTCCCTGTTAATGGAATTTGAAAACGGCAACATTACATCGATGAAACCCGTACAATTTAAAGTGGTACAGGCTGCGCCATTAGATAGTTATGTTACTTTTAACGTTGACGGTGCAAAAAAACAATTTACCTCCTGGTCTTTAATCGCCGATAATAAAAAGGGTAAAGTTCAGCGCTTTGGTCCCTATACCACTGAAAAGGTGAGTATTCCCGGAAAATTAATCTTAGGTACTCAAAAAGAAGGAGATTATAACATCACAATGCAGGGCATTAAAAAAGATGGTTCCGTCATTGTAAAAAATGCCACCACTCATATCGTGTTATGGACACCGTTAAATACGACAGAAGGAACTCGTTTCAGCATTTTATATGAGTTTAATGATGCTAAAGTCACCTCACTTTATGAAAAGTACCTTAAAGAAGTGGTTGTTCAGAAAATAAGCTCAGGAAGCCGGGTTATTATCCATGGTTATACCGATAATATCGGTGATGAAGTCAATAACTCCAATCTGTCTTTAGCCAGGGCAAATCGGGTTCACGAAATTATTCAAAGTAGTCTTACTAAATCCGGTTTAAAGGACGTTACATTTGATGTTTATGGTTTTGGAGAAGACTCTGCGCTGACTCCATTTGAGAATAAATATCCTGAAGAAAGGTTTTATAACCGGACTGTAATTATTGATATTATCCCTCCAAAATAAATCAATTTACAACAACATCCTGTAAACAAACAGCTACCCGTTTTTTAAAAAACGGGTAGCTGTTTTTATTTAACCCCAATTCCCAATGTTGTTTAGTCTAGAAGCATTTAGTGGTTTTTACCTTGTCTATGTCTTTCCCATAAACCGAAATGACTTCTTAATGTAATTTTAACTGATTGCCATTACCCAAAATACTCATTTGTGATTTCCTGCAATGAAATCTTCATTTATGGTATTTTCCGTGTAACCTGATTTGTCATACATACTAAATTAATATCTGTTGCGGGTAAAAAGTTCTGTCCCTTTCGAGTGTATGGTTATACTTTCTATCCCTATACCATTGCAATCTTTATTTGGGTTTAATTCAGTAAAAGTTTAAAACTATTGGTATGTCCTTGGTTACAGATGCTTCGGCCATGGGTTCTAACAGATTTAATTCTGCTTAAACTCCGGGGATATCTTTAGAGAAAATTCAATACACTTGTTATTCAATTTAAAGATGGTGGGATTGCAGTGAAAGGAAAAATCCAGTTCACTAATACTGATTAACCTGAGGTTCCGGTTTGTTGAATATCGCGTTATCAGAAGCCACATTGCGACTGCAGATCGTTGGACCCGGATAGTTGCTCCGTGTCACCGGGAAAGGCTTCACCGTATACATCAATACTTCCGGAAAATAACTTTATTTCCATTTGTTCCATTTAATAGCAGAATTTGGAGTATTACTGTACTTTATTATTACGTGCAATGCATAACATATTCGCAAATTGAAGCATTAACCCTGGTTAATTAGCTCAACGTGGAAATCAGGAATTCGTATGAAGTTCTAAATTTGGAAATTAAATGCTGTTATTTTGAATTTCAAAAAAATTATCCAGGAATAACACAAAAAAGTTAATCCTATAATTCAAAAATTAACGAAGATCCAAAGCGGGTGTTTATTAAATCTCAATGCTGTTGCTGCATACTGTTTGGACTACATTCGTTCCATATACCAGTTCAACTGATTTTCTATTTGTCGAAAACGAAAATTATTGGTAATAATTTTTTGGAGGCGGAGAAAAGCGGTTTCGCTCTTGACTACATAGTCATAAGCAAAATGATGCATACATTCTACGGCCACTTCAATTTTATCCTGAGATGAAAGCATAATGACCGGGATATTGGGATTTACCGACTTAATTACATCGAGCGTTTCGATGCCATTGATCGCTTTTTGTTCTATTCCATTCAGATGATAATCCAAAATGATAATATCCGGATTCAAGGACAAATGATCAATACAAAGCTCTCCTGTTGCAAACGTAGATATGTTGAAATCGCCATGTTCTTTAAAGTCTATTTCAAGTGATTTTAAAAACAGTGCATCGTCATCCACCAAAAATATTTTAATGTTTTGGGTCATTTTCAATTATTTTTTTTAACTTTTTTAACTCCTTTTCCAGCTCTTCACAAGCCTGTTCGCATACATTTTCCAATTGTATCATTAAGTCTGTAATTCCATCGTGTTGTTGTCTCTGTGCCGCATAGTCCTGTATATTTCTGGCAATTTTTTCATAGTCAGCATTCAATCCCATTATAGAAAAGGACGGAATCATCTTATGAATTGCAGCATGAATCACTGCCCAATCGTTATTCCTTAATCCTTCTCTCATTGCGTTTAAAAGCGATGGGGTTTGTTCGAGATAAATCGAAATCATTTCGATCATAAGTCTGGGATCTGACTTCGTTCGCTGAGACAGATACTTCAGATCTATGCATCCGGAGTTAATCGTTTCAAGGTATGGCTTTTTTTCCAGTATTGGTGTTTCGGGTGTTTCCGGCTTCATTACCAGTCCAATAATTTTGTTATATAAAATTTTTTCATCCACCGGTTTTGTTATGTAATCGTTCATGCCGACTTCTTTACATTTTTCCAGATCCACTGTAGTTACATCTGCTGTTAAAGCGATTATGGGAATTTGTGAGTTCATCGTTGACCTAATATATTGTGTGGCTTCAAATCCATTCATTTCCGGCATTTGAAGATCCATTAAAATGATATCATAAGATTTATCTTTAAGCTTTTCAATGGCGATCTTACCATTTTCTGCAATATCTCTTTCAAAGCCAAAATCGTCTAAAAGCGTTTTCATCAATAACTGATTGAGCGCCATATCTTCCACGACCAGTACTTTAATGTCCCTTTTTACAGGCTGTATATTAATTGGATGAGATTCTGAAACTGCAGGAGCATTGGTTTTTAAAAAATCCATGATAAAGCTAAAAGAGGAACCCTTATGTAATTCGCTTTTAACTATTATATTTCCTCCCTGCGCTTCTACAAGTTGTTTGACGATAGCCAATCCCAAACCGGTGCCTCCATATAATCTGGAGGTATCGCTGGATGCCTGTTGAAAATTTTCAAATATCTTAGGTATTTTCTCTTCAGCGATGCCGATACCCGTGTCCGAAACGTCAAATTTTACTGTTGCTTTAGATTCGTCCTCATTTACCAAATGAACATTTACTGTAATCGTTCCTTTTGCAGTAAACTTCACGGCATTACTTATCAGGTTTAGTAATATCTGATGAAGTCTGGCCGGATCTCCCAGCAGTACTTCCGGGATACGATGGTCATAATTTTTAATCAGCACCAGGTTTTTTTCCTGAATTTTGGTTTCAAACAGATGTATCATGGCAGAAATGGATAACGCAATTTTAAAGGGAATCTTTTCAAAGGTCATTTTGCCTGCGTCTACCTTAGCCAGATCAAGAATATCATTGATCAATACAATCAATGCATCGCCGCTCATTTTAATGGCCGTCAGGTATTCTTTTTGGTTTGCGTTCAGTTCCGTTTTCAAAACAACTTTTGTAAATCCAATAATTGCATTCATTGGAGTTCTGATTTCGTGGCTCATATTGGAAAGAAACTGTTGTTTGGCCCTCACCGCATCTTCTGCTCTTTTCGTTGCCTTTTCCGCTTTTATTTTAGCTTCTTCCGCAATAAGGGTGGCCAGTTCGGCAAATACTTTGGCTTCCAAGAGTTCATTCGCTATTCTCTTTTGTTCTGTAATGTCTCTTGCGACCAAGACAGCCCCTATTACCTGACCGTATTCATCTTTATACACCGAACCATTAAACAATACATCAGTGAGCCTGTTATCTTTGATCGTCAATGGATAGTCTGTAACAAACCCTTTGGCAAAAACTTGCTTATAAACTTTCCGTGCCATACGGGAATCTGTAAAATAATTTTTAAAATCTGTACCAATCAAATTTAATCTGGGTACCCCTGTAACTCTAATTGAAGCTTCGTTTACATCGGTTATTTTGCCATTTGGTGCAATGGTAACCAATGGGTCCAGACTGGCTTCGATCAGGCTTCTTGAATATTGTGAGTCCTGCCGGACTGAATAATTGATCGCCTCCAATTTCTTATTTTCAGCATCGCCTTTCACTTTTTCTTCATTCTGAAAACTGAGTTCCAAGTTGGCTTCGTCCAGTTCTAAAAGACGTTTGCCTTTCTCCAATTTATGAAATGCAATTTCTTTAAGGGCTATCTGCAATTTATCTTCGTCTGATTTGACTTTATTTTTCAACGTCGCGGATTTTAATTATTGAAACTGAATTTCTTTATTATTTCCAACTTCTTCAAGGGGCTTTCTCTTCTTGTCTTTTAGTTGCATAAAATGTGTCGGGGAAAGTCCTGTCACTTTTTTAAATTGGTTTGATAAATGAGCGACACTGCTATAGTTCATTTTATAGGATATTTCCGTTAAATTCAATTCATCGTAAATGAGGAGTTCTTTAACCCTTTCAATTTTATGGGCGATGATATAATGTTCAATGGTAATGCCTTTAATCTCCGAAAAAAGGTTGGACATATAGGTATAATCATGATTCAATTTTTCGCTCAGGAAGTCTGAAAAATTTAATTTGGGTATTTCATCGTCGTCATAATGCACCATTTCAATTATAACATTTTTAATTTTTTCTATCAGAATCGCTTTTTTATCTTCCATCAACTCCAGGCCTGAAGCACGCAAAACAACCTCAAGTTCATTACGTTGTATTTGGGTGAGGTCTTCCATGATTTCTACTTCTCCAAGGTCCACTACAATAAAGTGATAGCCCAGCTTTTTTAATTCTGCTTTGACCAACATTTTGCAACGGGCACTTACCATATATTTTATAAAAAGTTTCACACTTTTAAATTTGCGTCAATAATTGTAAAGTTGGGATTTAATTTTCCAAGCGCATTACACAATTGTCAGAATAAATTACATTATTCCGTGATAGTCAACAAATTTTTAAATGTTGTCATTCCATTTAAACCGCAGTATAAAATAGAATTTCAGATAATTTGATATGTATTCAAGTGCCTGGCGCGTCTGGTTTTAATAACAATTTTTGCGGACTTACAAATTTTTACTTCACCTGAGCGGGTTTATATTAAAGGTGCAATATATCTGATATTAATTCAGGACCTGTCAAACAATAATAACAAGTATAATTATAATTGTAGTCAATAAAATTAAAACTGCTGACAAAACGGAGATTACCATCAATGATTTGAGAAACTGGCCGTTTATCCATTCCCGGTCAGTGTGTTTGTTGCTAAAGAACCATAAAATAGTTATGGCTAAGGAAGTCAGGGAAATGTAAAGAACTTCCATTTTTTAAATATTAAGTAAACATATTTAAGATTACCATCAAATTGATTATTCCAAATTCTGGTAATTTAACCACCGTACATTGTCATTTTTTCTTATTTTCTGCCTCCTTTTTCTTTTTTTCTGCTTCCTTTTTTAATTTTTCTGCTTCCTTTTCTTTTTTCTTAAAATAACCTCTCAGAAGAAAATTGCTTTTTGCTGCTTCCATATTTTCATTAAGTCCTTTGGAGCTGTTTTTTAAATTAATTATTGTCTGGTTTAAATTTTCTGCAATGGTTTTGTCTTCAATCAACCTTCCTAAAGTACCTTTTCCATTGTTAATTTTAACCATAATCTCTGCTAACTGACCTGTAATAATTTCGGCATTCTCCACAGAAGCCTGTAAGCCTATAATGAGTTCACCCATTTCTACCGGTTCAACCGACAACAGTGACTGACCATTCTCCACCGGACGTGCATTGGGGTTTCCCTGTGATATCATCACGATCCTGTCGCCAATCAAGCCCTCTGAGCTAATAGAAACTTTACTGTCTTCTTTTATAAAATGCCTTATCTCTGATCTTATAATCATATCAGCGCGAACCGTTGAGTCATTAACAATTGTAATTTGATCTACTGTTCCTACGTTGATGCCTAAAAAACGAATATTATTGCCTATTTGCAGACCGCTCACATTATAGAAGGTAGATGACAGTGTAAAAACAGGGCTAAACATATTTTTTTGTCTGCCTATTATAAAAATTGCTGCTATTAATATCAGCAAGCCGGTGGTGATAAACAAACCCAATCTGATTTTGTATGATGTATTATTTGTGCTCATTATTTGGTCGCTATTGATTTACTGCATTTAAGATTTAAAAAATGACTGAATAAAGGCATCGGGGGAATTTTTAAAAGATTCCGGACTGCCATCCATATACACTTCACCGTCTTTAATCATTATCATCCGATCGGCAGTCAATAAAGCACATTTAATATCGTGGGTTATAATGACGGAAGATGTTTTAAACTTATTTTTTACCTCATTGATCAACAAGCTTATTTCTTCTGAAGTGACCGGATCTAAACCTGTAGTCGGTTCATCGTACAGCATTATTGAGGGATTCATTACAATCGTCCTTGCCAAACTAATCCGTTTCTTCATACCTCCAGATAATTCAGAAGGCATTTTATTCATGACTTCGACCAGTCCCACATGATTCAACGCATCCTGTACTTTCAGTTCCAGGTCTTTAAACGAAGGTTTCGGTGATAATTTCCGGAGCGGAAATTCGATGTTTTCTCTGACAGTCATTGAATCGTACAGTGCTCCGTTTTGAAAAAGAAATCCTATTTTTGACCGCATCCGGCTTAATTCCAAATCGTTTAGCTGATCTATATTTTTACCCAGCACATCTATACTGCCGCTATCAGCGTTAAGTAACCTGACAATACATTTTATAAGAACTGATTTTCCACTTCCAGACCTTCCGAGAATTACAAGATTTTCGCCATCGTACAGTTTCAACGATACATTTTTTAATACTTCCTGGTCACCAAAAGATTTTTTAAGGTTGATTATTTCAATCACCGCAAGCGGTTTTTTAACTGTGTTGTTCACTTCAGGGGTGCGTTTTAATTGTGGGTCTAGTATCATATAAATATATCCGTTATTTGAACAGCAATCATATCGACAATTATAATCAGTAAAGAGGCCAGTACCACTGAAGTATGGGCTGCCTGGCCTACACTTGCCGTACCTCGTTCTGCATGGTATCCCTTATAGCATCCTACTATACCGATCACGGCGCCAAAAAGAAAGGTTTTTATAAAAGCGGGGAAAAAATCTATAAACTCGACATGCCTGAAAGCCTGTGAAAAAAATAAAACCAAATTGACATCTCCTTTAAGGTTTGCCCCAAACCAACTTCCGAATATTCCCAATCCATCCGCATATAATACTAATAAAGGTACCATTAAAGTGGCGGCCAAAACCCGAGGGATAATCAGATACCTTATTGGATTGGTAGATGATAATTCCATGGCATCAATTTGTTCAGACACTCGCATCGAACTGATTTCAGCACCGATTCCCGAACCAACTTTACCCGCACATATTAAAGCTGTAATGACTGGTCCCATTTCGCGAATGAGGGATACCGCTACCATTCCGGGCAACATAGATGCTGCACCAAAATCTGCCAGAACCGGACCAGATTGAATGGTAAGTACCAGGCCCATTATAGTTCCGGTAATGGCAATTAGTGGCAGTGTTTTATATCCGATAATAAAGCATTGATAAAAAAACTCTTTGATTTCAAAGTCTTTGGAAAAAGTCTGTTGTATTATTTCTTTGATAAAAAGAAAAACTCCAGCAATATTTTCCAACCTTAATTTTGTTTGTCCGGCAAACGAATATTCTAATTTTTCCATTTATGAATTGCACCCCATTTTTAAACAATTAATGAATTACAGAAAAAATGACACAGCAGGAGATTCGTAAAGATGAGCCCTATCGCCGGATTAAAAGAGGCTTGGAGGATTTAAAAAGGACTACCTTAAAAGCTTCTTTTAAAATATTAAATTTCCCTTTTCCTTCCTTTATCTTTAATTCGAAACAGCAAATTTTGTAATTCCAAATTCTCGTTTTTCAGCTTATCATTTTGGGATTTAATCAGAATTATCAGGCCTGGCGTCAGGTTCTCGAGATCATTATTCAAAGCATGGAAATAGGCTTTCATGGTCTTTTTTTCGTCACTTATACACCGACTGAGTATCTTGTATGTTTCTTCCGGCGTTGTTTCCAAATCATTTGGTTCTATCAATTCGGGAATGGAAAAACCAAATAATACATCTTCGGGCGGCGTTCCTCCCAGCTTATGGATTTCAAAAATCAGTGAGGAATTAAATATTCGGCTGGTTTCCACCATTTTGTCAAATAAAATGGTTAGTTCCTTTTCTGCAGTTTTACGACATGCAAAAAAATACTTTTCGATACGGATGAAATTGATATCCACTAATGTGTTTAATGCCGAAATGGCCCCATTATAATACATGTCTACCATTTTAATAAAAGTGTGTTATGTTAGCATTTACTCTGATAAAAAACAAAGAAGTAAAGCGATAAAAAATAACCAGTATACCTGCTTATACAGTGTATGATGTGTAGGTAATTTTGGACACCAAAACTATATTTACGTCAACTACATTAAATATGTGAGGATATTTCCTGGGAGAGTTCTTCTTCTTCCTTGGCAAGTTCAGCAAGTTCGTAAAATTCTTTAGAGAGCTCCTTTAACTCTTGTTCAGATTTGTTTTCAATATTAATCATCAGATTGCTTGCGGGTTCGTGTGTTGCCACCAGTTCATTCATTTTCAAATGTATAGAGGCCGTAAATTTATTCAAGGATTTTTGAAGAATAAATAATGTCAAAAAAGTGATACTAAGAATAATATCACCGATGTCGTCGTGCAAATTTTGAGTGTAAAACTCCCGGTTAAAAATCCAAAACAGGATTACTGTCAATGCTACCAAAAAAGTTATAGAGTTTCCAATAATTTTTGTGGCCAGCGTCGAGAGCTTTTCAAAGTAATGTTCTATACGATAATAGGTGTTCCTCACTTGACTCTTTTTATAAAAATTTGATGCTATTTTAAGTTTAACCTTTGTTTAGATAGCCTGTAACTTTCAACAGCGAAACAGGCCAAATATTTTAATACGGCCTTTTAAGGTATAAAAGGCCGTATTTTACAATAAGATAATGTTATTTAAATTACATTACTGTAAGACTTATACATTTAAAAGGATGCCTCTCTTTACGCGATTATAAAATGCGTACCCCTAAGGTTGCCTGTACCCAGGCATTTTTGTAGCGTGGTGTTGATGAGGTCCCGTCGCCGTGATTTGTCGTCATATCCCACCCTGCCCTTATTCCGGCAATCAGTGTATTTAAATTAAAATCTGCACCTGCAGAGATGCCCAGAATATTTTTACGCAGGTTATCATTATTAAAAACCTGGATTTGTTCAACACTGTTCACCGAGTTTTCAAGCACATCTTTTTGTCTTGTAAGAAACGAAAATTGAGGTCCGATAACCAAGGTCAATGCCGGCATTGGTTTAATTGCCAGGTATAAAGGAATGTCGATATAATTAGTTGTTCGTGTCAGGCCGTACGAACTTCCAAGTAAAGTGCCGGTGGCTTTAAATCCCTTTTGAGAAAACAGCACTTCCGGTTGAAAGCCAATGACACGTGCAATTGGAATGGACATAAAAACGCCTCCCACAAATCCAAATTTTCCATCTGCCCGGAAATCTTCCCCTGCCTCATCATACACATTAGCATAATTTGCCCCAGCTTTGATACCAAATTGAAAGCGATCTCTCTGGTCATCCTGTGCGTTTATAAAACCACTTACAAATGTTACTGCCAGAAATAATAAAATTAAATTTTTCATTTTTTTGATTTTTATACTATTATAAAAGTTACTTTAAATAAGACTTATCTCTGCCTGATTATTTTTTATCAGTCATTTCAGATAACTTTTTACTCAAATCATCCATGTCTTTATTAAACCCTTCTTTAAATGAGAGCCACTGTTCTTTTCCTTCAGCCCTATACTCATTGATCTTCAATTTCATATCGCTGTTTTTCTGTTCAAGTTCCGCTATTTTTGCAGCGTAGGTTGCTCTTGTATCTTTTTTCTCCTTCGCGATACGGGCATTAAATTCCTCAATGCTCTTATTGTTTGCTTCAATACGGTTTGACACTTCATTTCTGTAATTTTCGAGATCTGTCAAGTAGGCTTCCTTTGCTTCAGACAATTCCTGATTTGCTTCAGTTACATTATTTTCAGCATTAACTACTTTTTGAGCCGGACTGTCACATCCCATGAATAATAGTGTCAAGCACGTAATCGTGGCTACAAAAAAAATAATTGGTGTTTTCATTTTTACTGATATTTTCCGCATATGGCGGTTCATTTGTGAATAAATTTTCACGTCACAAAGATGTGGATATTTGAAAATCAAAACATTACACAATTAATTAAAAGTTTTACATCATTTCTGCATACACACCACCTGTATGCAATGATCATTAACCAGAAGGGAAAAATAGAATCCAGAAAGACATATTAGTTTAATTACAACATTGTAATCATAGTCTTAGGGTAACACAAACCACTTTTTTCAAATACAGATAATACATAAAATAAAAAGGAGGAATGTATGGTGCAATTTTACCCATACATTCCCCATTTGATACCATGTCAGATTTATCTGACGGCCGTGTTAAACTTACTTTCGGCTTCTTCCAATTTTACTTTTCCGTTAGTAGCCATCCGACTGGCATTGTCTTTTACTGACGTCACCTGATCAGATACCCCATCGATAAAATCATCAAACTTCTGACCCATATCCTGAAGATAATTGTCTTTGGTTTTTGAAATTTTTCTACGAAGTGCTGAACCGCTTTCCGGTGCAAATAAAACGCCTAAAACGGCACCTGCAGACATTGCTGCCAACATGCCTAAAAATACTTTTCCTGCATTCATAACTTTATTTTTAAATGCTGATATACATAATCAACATATACAAAGGTCAGTGAATTTTATACAGGAACAATTACACAATTTTTATATAACATTGCAACATTCACGTCTTACTCCCATTCGCTTTAAATTATGCAATTCTTAATCAATATTATGTAACATCCGTGCTGTAACCGGGGCATATCTTGTGGCCGATAACAAAAAAGTATTTTAAAACGAAAAAAGTAAAAAATGAACCAGATTAAACAAGGAATACTCATGGTATTTCTGGGCGCAACAATGATCTTTTCGGGTTGCAGTTCACTAAATAAAACTCAAAAAGGTGCCGTGATTGGTACGGCAGGTGGCACCGCTATGGGTGCAGTTATTGGAAAGGCGAGCGGAAATACAGCACTGGGTGCTATTATAGGCGCAGCGGTAGGCGGTACTGCCGGCGCTATCATTGGCAATAAAATGGACAAACAGGCTGAAGAAATTAAAAAAACTGTGCCTGATGCACAAGTAATCCGGGTAGGTGAAGGTATTGTGGTGGAATTCAGCAGCAGTGTTTTATTTGGTTTTGACAAATCTTCCTTAACGAAGGAAGCAAAAACAAATCTCGACAAACTAGTGGTTGTTTTAGATAAATATACGGATACAAATATTGAGGTTCAGGGACACACAGACAGCAAAGGGACCACAAACTATAATAAAAATTTGTCGGAAGAAAGGGCATACGCTGTTTCGCAGTACCTAACTACAAAAGATATTAGCAATAAAAGACTTACCATCAATGGTTTTGGAGAATTATTGCCTAAATATATCAACACGACACCTGAAGGCCGGCTATTAAACAGGCGGGTAGAATTTCTTATCTCAGCCAATGAAACCATGAAAACTGAAGCTGAAAAAGCTGCCAATTAAAAATTATTTCTATCATTTAATAAAATAAACATACATGAAAAATATAATGGTTTTTTTATTTGTATTGATGGCCTTTGTGGGTTATACTCAGGAGACCATAAAAAGCGGTATTCGTTTTGGAGTACTCGGTGGTGTCAATTTTCAAAATTTTTACGGTAAAGACTTTAATGGCAGCGACCTTAACAGTAAAGCACTTTTGGGCTTTCATGGTGGCGTCAATGTGCAGATTCCTTTAGTGCAGGATTTTTATTTTCAACCCGGGTTACAATTCGGTTTAAAGGGATCTAAAATTACAGCTGATCTTACCTCTGCCACATATAAACTATCCTACATAGAGGTACCCCTCAATTTTATGTATAAAGGCGATCTTAAAAGTGGTTTTGTCATGTTTGGTTTTGGTCCTTATGTTGCATATGGAATAAAAGGAAGTGCCAATATTGTTGCGGGTAGCGGAAATTTTGACTCCCCGGTTGAATTTAAAAATACAGTGGAAGCAAGTGATCCGCTAACTACCACCTATTTTAAAGCACTAGACCTGGGAGCTAACATATTCGCAGGATATGAAATGAAGGGCGGTTTGTTCCTGTTACTAAATACTCAATTGGGGTTGGTTAATATTGCTCCTGAAGATCAAAGGTTTCCCGGAAGCCAGGCTGATATAAAAAATATTGGATTTAGCTTATCATTGGGTTACAGGCTTTAAACAGAATTTCTTCTATTTGAATATTAAAGGGCTTCCATTTCTATGGAGCCCTTTTTTTTTATGTGCATTACTTTTTTTATCCCAATGGGTTCTTCAAAAAACGCTTTTATCATTTTTATTATAATTGTGACAATACATTGAGCCTAAATAAAACTTTAATTACTACTTATTTTATTTTGGATTCACAACGGCTTCGTTTCCGGCCTATATGTGGAAACGATGCTCTTTTCAAAACAGGCAATAATGACCATCAAAAGAAAAATGTACATATTAACATTTGCTTGTAAAAAAATACTATCCGTTGGCTGAAAGTATTTAACAGGTCGTTGTGTAGTGCTAAGCTATCCTCGTTCAAATTAAAAATCAAACGAGCCCTGGAAACATTTTTCAAATTTATACCTCCATTAAACCTGCTAACTTATTTTTCTATTTGGCCAGATATTGTTAATGAACCTAAAAGAAGCATCAGGAAAGTGTTCTTTGTATGGCTGACTTTATGGTTATGTTTAGGTATGGATTTTTCGTCCTCCCTGCGGCTGATTCTGACAGGTGTGTCAAACTTTTTCCCATCATACCGGCCAAAAGTAATTTTGGATCTATTACTCTTACAAATCAATATGGATTAAATTATAATTGGAGCGGAAACGGTCTATACTCAACAGTTTTTTCCAGCCCAAAGCCAGATTTAAAGGTAAAATAAAAAGGATATTGTCTATTGATAAATTTTAAGCTATCAAATATTAAAGCTATATCTCAGGATCAATTCAACATAAAAGTTTGTCCGTTCTACTTCAGGCTAGCCATACTTTAGTATAAATCACAAACAATAGGCGTATTTTCTTTCTTAGTCCATGGTTTAGGAATATTCCTGGAGATACCTTTTGTAATTAATGACATGGTAAAAATAAAATTGCCTTATGCTATCCTACAAATCATTGATGGCAGCATAAGGCAAGTATCCTTCCTAACAGAGGGTTTAGAATTGTTTTTTTTTTCAGAGGAAACCAAAAAACGCTTCAATATATCCAGAGACATATCGAAGCGCCTAACCTTGTTGTTATCAGTATAGCCCGATAACTTTCAGTCCAACATCGTCAAAATTTAAAACCAATTAACAAAATATTTTTAACCTACTCTTTCACTAGTATTTATTCCTGAAGCGTACTGTATTTTTTGCGTTAAATTTATGAAACAATGCCGTTATTCCTTTTATTTCTATTTTAGAACTGTGCTGTGGTAAGTACAATATCCCAACCCGGACTTTGTATGTTGGGGTCATTTTCAGCTGTAATAAAAATTTTGATTGGTTTGAATGTGGTCACTGTTTCAAACGAGGCTTTTAATGTTTTTGAAAAAGTCCCTGAGGAAGTTTTAATCTGCCCCAGATTTTTAGTTACGTTCTGGTCTGTCATCATCCAAACCATATAAAGTTGTTTGGCGGGCTGAAGTCTTTCCGGTTCTGCCAGGTTTACAATATCCAGTTTGATAACATGATTTTTATTGCTGTCTGTTTTAACCTTGACAGTACCCCTTGCTGCCGGAACTACTGACGAGGTCAGAAACTCGAGTTTTTTAGTGCAAGACATAAAGGAAAACATTAAAGTTGTGGCAAAAAAACCGATAATTATTTTGTTTGTCACCGTAAGATGTTTTGTGAAATTCATTATAAAATGATTTATTTTAAGTTAAAAAATAACCTAACTGTAAAACACAAAGTCACTTAAATATGCCGTGTGGATTAAGCTAAATAAGATAATTGCAGAAAGTAATCAATCCTGATGCCAGTAAATACAAAGCATCAAATTTTCAGGCTTTTCATTGATCCAAGAATACCAAAAATCTGCAATAACCATATTACTACTACAATTACAGCAACTGCATTCAGGATACTTTTAATTTTTCTGTCCATTGGAATATACGTATTAACTAACCAGAGTAATACACCCGCGACAATAAGTACGATCAAAACGTTTAATAGAGGCATGTTTTAAATTTTTATTTGATAGTATAAAGATAAGTGTAATCCTACCTGTACACCTTACACAATTATTAAAATATATTACACGATTATTCCTATTTGACAATGATACCAGGTAAAATGAAGTATTATAAAATGCACAAAATCCGGCCCCAGGGATGGAGCAGGATTTGTACTAATGCAGAGAACCTTTAAGATTTTTTTAAAAAAACGAAACTAATCATTAATTCCGGATTATAGTTTGAAGTTTATAACATGGGTAAGTCAATATCATTCATTAAAAATTAAGCAGCTTTGGATTTTACGAAGGTCAGTAAAAAACCGCCAGCAAGTAATATCATGCCTACAATTGGTGACCATGTCACCACGTGATTTTTGTCCGCATTAATATTTATGGGCCCCAAATCAACGACCCTTTCTGTAGTTACATAATGAAATCCGGTATACAGCATCATTAGTGCTCCTGCTATTATAAAGATTATTCCAAGGGTTTTCGTATTCATAAAAAATTTGAATTTAAAAGTGGATAAAACATCTATTTTAACTGATCTAAAGTAATGGTATTTGCTTTCAATCTTTTTACTTCATTAATGAGTTTGTCGGATAAATAAAGCTCCTGCTTAAAATTTCAGTCGCTACATAAAAGTATCTTATTAGTGACCGGAGAAATATTCTTTTACAAATGATATTTCCTGGTTTTCTGTCATTTTGTCTGCCTGTCTGATTTCAAATTTGATTTTGTCAAAATGATGATCAGACTGAAGCAAGTGGTGCAGTTCCGTTTTTGCATCAGTAGGACCAAACAGTAACACTTCATTATATTCTTTTATCTTTTCCCCAATTTCCTGATAAAAATGATGCTGATCTCTTTGCTCCTTATTTTGTACCATACTTTCATTCTGGTCAGTTCCATGATTGTTGTTATGATGTTGTATATTAGGGATCGTAACCTCTTTTGCTTCCATATTTTCAGGCAGGTATTCCATAAAACGGGCGTGGGCGTGATCCATCCAAATGCCTATCTTTCTAATTTCGTGTGTTGTTTTCACTTTAAAAATTTTCGGTTTGTTGTAAAAAATTAATTTGAGCTCCCAACATTAAGCTAAGAGATAGTATCTCATATAGTCTGTTTATTCGTACCCGCTTTTAATGATTGTCAGAATCATTTTGAAACGTTCATTGGGTTTGATATAGTTCGATGCATGGGCTGGTATAACAATAGACTGGCCTGTTTTGAGCAGGTTCGACTTACCACTGATCACAATATCAGCCTGCCCGTCAATTACCTGTGCAAAAGTGTCGAATGGCGATGTTTTTTCGGTCAACCCTTCTCCGCTGTCAACAGACATGACAGTAATATTTCCTGTAGACTTTTTAAGAATCGTTTTTATAACCACTGAGTTTGGCACATATTCAATGATTTCAATGGTTATGAATGCTTTTGATTTTTCAATTTCGGGATTTTCCATGATTTGTTTTAGCCCGGGTGACTTAACCCGGCATATAAAAATAAACTATCCGGGGGCATTCCCTAAAGTTATTCGAATGCCTTAATTCAAGTTTCCATAAAATCCCGAATCAATCGTCATCAGACATGCTTAAAAATAATATTGAAAGGCCTTCGTTTTTGCCGAATCAAATAAAATAAATATCGTTGTAATTAACCAAGATATAGATATAGTATTGAGGTTAAACTAATACGCCGTCGGTCTATTTTTTTTTATACATCCCCTAAAGAATGATTCGGAATTATTGCAATTTTGATTAAAGTGCAGAAATGATCTTGTGCAATTCGTCTTTGGTTTTACCAAGCTTGATTTCCAGTTTGCCCAACATTTCATCCCTTTTCCCTTCTGCAAAAAGCAGGTCATCATCTGTCAGGTTTGCAAACTTTTGTTTAAGTTTACCTTTCTGTTCGTCCCAACTTCCTTTTACCACGGTTGTGTTCATTTTTTTATGTTTTTATTCTTCCGCAGAAGAAATGAATAATAAATAATTACAACACAAAGGTGCGTTACTCTAGTGGCAATTGCATTACACAATTAGACTTAAAGGTTACATCATTCACACTCTCAAAATCAAGCTTTTTATAATGTGTCCGGACGCGGGTTAGTTTAAAGCGGACTCTTGCCTTGTATAACTCGAAGGAGCACTACAATTACTGCGATGACCAAAAGAATGTGAATTAATCCACCGGCGCTGTATCCGACAAAACCAATCACCCATGCAATAACAAGAATCACTGCAATAATATAAAGTAAATTTCCCATGGTATAATATTTATAATGAGTAATAAAAAAAGTCGTGCCTGTTTGCTTTAAAAAAGCCATAGACAACACAAAAGTAAGAACTTACCCGTCAGAATACTTTACACAATTTCAATAGAATTTTATATTTTTCACACATCTTCCAAGGCAATTCGGCCTTTAAACTGGCGCAAATTTTTAAAGTACGTGGGCGTTAATCCGGTTACTTTTTTAAATTGGTTGGACAAATGTGCTACACTGCTGTAATTGAGGCGATATGATATTTCAGTGAGGTTCAGTTCGTCGTACAACAATAATTCCTTAACTTTTTCAATTTTATGCGCTATGACAAAATGTTCTATGGTCGTGCCTGTTACTTCAGAAAACAGCCCCGCCATAAAGGTATAATCGTGGTGCAGTTTTTCGCTCAGAAAATCAGAAAAATTAATATGCGGAATATCATCAGAATAATGTACCATCTCCACGACCACATTTTTAATTTTTTCAATCAACATGGCTTTTCGGTCATCCATCAGTTCAAGTTTCGACAACTTCAACTTTGCTTTCAGTTGCTCTAATTGCTCTTCGGTTAACGTTTCCATAATTTCCACTTCTCCCAACTCCACGGTGCGGTAATGCAATCCCATCTCTTCCAGGGCTGATTTTACGACCATCTTGCATCGGATGGAGACCATATATTTTATAAAAAGTTTCAATAGGCAATAAAATTAAATCTGATTCTTTGGTGTTTCCTTTCAATCTATTATAAACATTAATCTAATTCATATAGTTTTTTTACCCGGATTAAGAAATTACGATTTGCGAAACTGAATATACCTTGTTTATAAAATGGAATTATATATAGTAAAAGTATAAAATTAATGCGTAAAAAAATGTAGTCAGAATTTTCTTACCCTAATTTTAATCCATTCATTACATTAAACTATCCTGATAAAGAGGCATGGTTTAATCTTCTAATTTCAATGTACCAACGAAATAAAAATAAAAGAAGCTTTTCCCTTATTTGTGTATTTTAATAGTAAGACATATTTAACATTTGATGCTTTGCCTGTTAAAAAAATTATAAACCCATATCGTGCCATTCACAAAGGCATAAAAGATAGAGTTTTAAAAGAAAAATGCCATACAAATGATACGTACTTCTACTTTATTTTTTTTCTTTTTGATTACTCTACTATCCTGTCACGATGTAGACGAAGACATTCTTCCGCTTGTCGGTATATACCGGGCGCATATTGTTGGTGTAGCCGGGCCATTTGATCTGATCGTGAGCACAGACCGATCTGATGATGTGCTTATGGAAGCCCCGTTTGATGGTTTCGAATGGTACATTGTCAAAGCTGACATTGACAATCAGACAGAAAGAGTCATGGATATTCAAATTGACCGACAGAACATTGCTTCATTTACCAATATGAAAGGATCCGGATTTTTTAGAGATGGCAATATCGAATTAAATTATACCATTGATTTTGACGGTGAAGCCGTGCATTTTAAACTGGTAGGCACCAAATTATAAACTGCTGCAATTATTAGCCGCCCGGTATGTCTTTGAAATAACCATTTATTTTGATCGCAATTCAATAATGTCTTTTCGCATGCCGGCGGCTTTTTACATTTTTTGGGCAGTTGAATAATTTATACATTATTTCCACGATTACCTATTAAAATAGAATCTCAAGAATTTTTATTTTTATCCAACAGCTACTTCCGCGTTGTTTCCCAAGATAGTATTCGTGTTATTACTTACAACGCATTATTGGGCAGTGATGGAATTATAAAAGCCGGTATAAAAAATCTATCGCTTACATATTCCTTCGATATTTTCCGCCAACTTCATAAAGCGCATTCGTAATTTGTCCCAGGGTACAATGTTTGACCGTTTCCATTAGCTGATCAAACAGATTTCCATTGGTAATCGCAGTTTTCTGCAATTTTGACAGTTCGGCCATAGCCATCTCTTTACTCCTTTTTTGCACTGTTTCCACTGTTTGAATCTGTGCCACCTTCTCTTCTTCGGTAGCACGAATGACTTCAGCCGGAATGATTGTTGGCGAACCTTCTCTGGATAAAAAGGTATTCACCCCGATGATAGGAAACTCGCCGGTGTGTTTGAGTGTTTCATAATACAGGGATTCCTCCTGAATTTTACTGCGCTGGTACATGGTTTCCATCGCGCCTAAAACTCCACCCCGTTCGGTAATCCGGTCAAATTCGGACAATACTGCCTCTTCCACGAGTGCTGTCAGTTCTTCAATAATAAATGATCCCTGGATCGGGTTTTCATTTTTTCCCAAACCCAGTTCTTTATTAATAATGAGCTGAATAGCCATGGCCCGCCGGACACTTTCCTCTGTTGGTGTTGTAATTGCCTCGTCGTAAGCATTGGTATGCAGTGAATTGCAATTGTCGTATATGGCATACAATGCCTGAAGCGTAGTCCTGATGTCGTTAAAAGCAATTTCCTGCGCGTGTAGCGATCGACCAGAAGTCTGAATATGATATTTTAACATCTGGGATCTGGCGTTGCCGCCATATTTATATTTCATTGCTTTGGCCCAAATACGTCTGGCAACGCGACCAATTACAGCATATTCAGGGTCAATTCCATTGCTGAAGAAAAAAGACAGATTCGGCGCAAAATCGTCAATATGCATACCCCTGCTCAGGTAATATTCCACAAATGTAAAGCCATTGGACAACGTAAATGCCAGTTGCGAAATCGGGTTTGCGCCTGCTTCGGCAATATGATATCCCGAGATAGAGACGGAATAAAAATTTCTAACGTTGTTGTCAATAAAATACTGTTGCACATCACCCATTAGCCGAAGTGAAAATTCGGTGCTAAAAATACAGGTATTTTGTGCCTGGTCCTCTTTAAGAATGTCAGCCTGTACGGTACCTCTCACCGAAGCAAGTGCCTTGCGTTTCAGTGCTTCATACACCTCCGGGGTAAGTACTTCATCGCCTGTAATCCCCAGCAGTAGTGTTCCAAGGCCGTCATTTCCCTGAGGCAATGCAGATTTATACCGGATTCTTGCCAGGCCATTATCATCGTATTTGGCTTTAAGTCGTTCTTCCACCAAATGCATCAATTGATGCTCCCGGATATATTTTTCACATTGCTGGTCAATTGCAGCATTCATAAAAAAAGCACAAATGGTAGCAGCCGGTCCGTTGATGGTCATAGAAACGGATGTGGCGGGATCACACAGGTCGAAGCCGGAATACAATATTTTTGCATCATCAAGGCAACAGATACTTACTCCGGAATTTCCTATTTTACCATAGATATCCGGCCTGTAGTGCGGGTCTTCACCATACAACGTCACTGAATCAAAGGCAGTAGACAATCGTTTGGCAGGCATACCCAGCGAAACGTAGTGGAACCGCTTATTGGTTCTTTCGGGTCCTCCTTCTCCGGCAAACATTCTTGTGGGGTCTTCTCCTTCTCTTTTAAAAGGAAAGACACCGGCAGTATATGGAAATTCGCCCGGAACATTTTCCTGAAGATTCCAATTCAGTATATCGCCCCAGTCCCTATATAAGGGCAATGAAACTTTAGGGATACGTGTTTGAGAAAGTGATCTGGTGAAAGGAATGATTTTAATTTCATTGTTTCTGACTTTATATATAAACTCCTCTGAGGAATACTGGCTTTTTTTATTTTCCCAATTTTCCAGAATTCGTTTATTTTCTCCGCTAAGATCGTCCCAAATATTTTGATACTTTTCCTGTAATACTTGTCTTATGGTTACATCCTCCATCAATTGGATCGTGTTATTTATACTGCATGCCTGCGAAGCCAGCGAGGCCTGTTCTTTAGCTATACGATCATATTGTCTGTTGTTTTCTGATATTTCAGACAGGTAGCGTACTCTTTGTGGGGGAATGATGTAGATCTTTTCGCTTTCACCAACCGGCATTTCCAGATGGGACACCAGATTAGCGCCGGTTTTGTGATTAATCACTTTAATCAATTGGGTGTACAGTGTATTGGTTCCGGGATCGTTAAACTGAGAGGCTATGGTTCCGAAAACAGGCATCTCGTCCTGGTTTATGTCCCATAGATTGTGATTGCGCTGATATTGTTTACGTACATCTCTCAGCGCATCCAAGGCTCCTTTTTTATCAAATTTGTTTATCGCAATAATGTCTGCAAAATCCAGCATATCAATTTTTTCAAGCTGACTGGCTGCACCGTATTCCGGAGTCATAATGTATAAAGAGACATCCGAGTGGTCAACAATTTCAGTATCCGACTGTCCTATGCCGGAAGTTTCCAGTATTATCAGGTCGAATCCGGCGGTTTTAAGTACGTTTACAGCACCCTGAACGTATTTTGATAATGCCAGGTTGGACTGTCGCGTGGCAAGTGAACGCATGTATACCCGTTCGTTGTTAATTGCATTCATACGAATACGGTCACCCAGTAAAGCACCTCCGGTTTTCCTTTTGGATGGGTCAACGGAAATGATCGCAATTTTTTTATCTTTAAAATCGAGTAAAAAGCGCCGAACCAGTTCATCGACCATGCTGGATTTTCCTGAACCACCTGTACCTGTGATTCCTAAAACGGGTACTTTAGCAGTAACTGCACTGAGTTCGTTTATGAGGGATGCATGTCGTTCAGGAAAATTTTCGAGTGATGAAATAACTCTGGCAATCTGGTGTTTATTTTGGTTTTTTAATGCCTTCATTTCTCCGTTCAGGTGATCGCCCACCGGAAAATCACATGCCCGAAGCAAGTCGTTAATCATGCCCTGCAAACCCAAATGCCTGCCATCATCCGGCGAATAGATTCTTGTGATGCCATAGTCATGGAGCTCCTTTATTTCAGAGGGCAGAATGGTTCCACCACCTCCCCCAAAAATTTTAATATGGCCACATCCTTTTTCCTGCAGCAAATCATATATATATCTAAAAAACTCATTGTGTCCACCCTGGTATGAAGTAATGGCTATACCCTGAACATCCTCCTGTATGGCCGTTTCGACGATTTCCTGAGCAGATCTGTTGTGTCCGAGATGGATGATCTCTGCTCCTGATCGCTGCATGATTCGCCGCATAATATTAATAGCCGCATCATGCCCGTCAAACAAAGACCCTGCTGTAACAATTCTGATTTTATTGACCGGTGTAAATATTTGTTCTTCCGTCATTTTGGTTCAATTTGGTAGGTCGTGGTTAGAATATAAAAACGTACAAAGTTAAACTAATTTCTGCATGTTTAATAGATGCCGGTGGTGTTCACTGATAATTTGCTGATAGGACGGGCACTAAAATAAATATGCCGGAAATTTTTAACCTGCTTTAAATCAAGTCATTCTGATTTGAATATTTGAAAGTGTATTTTAAAATGAAACACCTGTAACCAGACCCATATGTTGCGCCACTTCCACGTGTGATTTAAGGAGAACCCCAAAATAGGGCCGGATTCTCCAACTATTGCTGAAGGGATATACATTAATATTAATCTTAAAATAGTATGGACAGGTTATCTCTGTTCCAGTTGGAAAATTTAAATAATATCCTGTCTGTAATCGAAATACAACCTTGCCAAATCGAAAATCAGATGCCAGGTACGCTGCTGTATTTGTTGCTTTCAGACGTGCTTCGTTTGCGGGGATAAAATCCTGATAATAAAATTGGAAAACGCTTTGATTGTATTCATATTCGCCTCCAAAAATTAGGTTTATAAATGGGGACAAACGATATACTAAGCCGGCATTTACAAAGTAAGAACCATACCTGGGGCCTCCTGTAAAACTGTATTCGGAAATACCGTAGCCTATTAAAAAATCACCGCCCCATTTACACTTCAAGGCTTGTGTGTCAAGAGGCATCAAGGACGGTGTGTTGGTAAATTTATACTTCTGCTTATCCCATTTTTGTACCCAACCAACAATAATTCCTGCTGAATTAATCCCGGCATTGGGTGTCGCTGTGCGGGCATTGGAAAAGTGTGTTAAGTGGGTGCCAATCGTGAAATAACTTTTTTTTAAAATTTGTTTTTCCAAAGTAAAGGCCAATTGTGTCGCATTATTCCAATGCGAACCAATGGCGTTATTCAGTGGATTATTGATTTTATCATACTTCCGGTTGAGATATGCTACTCCGATGCCCAACTGAAAAGCCAGCTGAACTTTTTCTGTTTTGAAAAGATCAAATTTTATAGAAGGAATTAGTCCGTACGCCTGTCCCAGGATTTTTTTATCACCAAAATCAAGGTACAATGCACTGAGGCCCATGGTCGGAAAATGCCAATATCTTTGCCAATGTTTTATTCCATCCGCTTTTTTACTCCATTTTACCTGCCATAAGTTGGAAAATTCAGGAATTTTGAATGTATTTTTTTTTGAGTGTTTTATAAATTTTGTAGGGCTATAAAAAACCTCTCCCGACAGCGATTGTGCATCAAATCGGCCAGGGTATAAAAAGAATGCTATAAAACAAACTAAATACCATTTTGAACCCATGCATTTATCAGTTTTTCTGCCTTTTTAAGATCGTCGTGCATTAACCTGTCTTCTTCCAGAAAAGGTATTTCCTTTCTAACATCAAAAAGCAATGACTCCAGAGGGGCAGACGTTTTACATGGCCGCCTGAATTCGAACGCCTGTGCCGCCGTAAGTACTTCGATCGCCAATAAAGACTTGAGGTTCTGAAGCACCTTGTATGCCTTGGTGGCGGCATTGGCTGCCATGCTGACGTGATCTTCCTGGCCTTTGCTGGATACGATAGAGTCTACGGAGGCCGGTGTACAATATTGTTTATTTTGGCTTACAATCGAAGCAGCGGTGTATTGTGCAATCATAAACCCGGAATCCAGTCCGGGATACTTGGTCAGGAATGCAGGTAATCCGCGTTCACCATTTATGAGTTGATACACCCTTCGCTCGGAAATACTTCCCAATTCGGCCATGGCCATGGCCAGGTAATCCAGTACCAGTGCCAGTGGTTGGGCGTGAAAGTTTCCTCCGCTTAAAATTTTATTGGCTTCATCAAAGACGTTTGGATTATCTGTTACCGCATTTATTTCAATATTAACTACTTCTTCTGCATGTTTAATGGCCTGATAGCTCGCTCCGTGAACCTGAGGAACACACCTAAAGGAATAGGGATCCTGGACACTCAATTTTTCCATATTCCTAACCTCACTTAGCTCCAAATATCCATAAATTTCTTTGGCTGCACTTATTTGGCCCGGATGTGGTCTAATGGCATGTAATAATGGATCAAAAGGAGAAATGTCACATACAAACGCATCCATGGATAAAGCTGCAATTTTGTTGGCCAAATGAAATAGACTTTGACATTCCGCCAATATATTCGTGGCATACGCCAATGAAAACTGAGTTCCATTTAATAAAGCCAGGCCTTCTTTTGACTTTAGTGTCAGAGGTGCAATGCCTTTGGCTCTCAGGGCTAATCCGGATGGTAAAATTTGTCCTTCAAAATACACCTTCCCTTCACCAAGTAATGGCAGGCTGAGGTGCGCAAGCGGGGCCAGGTCGCCTGAAGCACCCAAAGATCCAAGCTGATATATGACCGGCGTTATTTTTGCATTATATAAATCGATCATTTTTTCGATGAGGTCTACCCTTACGCCGGAAAAACCATGTGCCAGGTTAATAATTTTTAGGAGGTAAATCATGCGGCAAATATTTTCCGGCACAACATCTCCCAGACCGCATGCATGTGACAATACCAAATTCTCCTGTAATTTTTCGAGGTTAGCGTCGGAAATTACTACATTGCACAAAGATCCAAAACCGGTATTTATTCCATAAATTATTTCGTTTGATGCCAATAATTTATTTTCCAGAAATGCTCTGTTTTCAAAAATCCGTTTTTTTACTTTTTCACTTAATTCAATACTTTGGTTATTATGAATAAGGGAGTAAATATCTTTAATATTTAAATTTTTACCTTCTAAGATGAAGCCCATGGATATAATGATTAAATAAGGAATAGTGCACAAAGTTAGTGAAATAAAACGCAAAAATAAAGTTTACCCTTTTATTAGGAGGCGGGTACGTTAAAAGGGAAAGTTGTTGTGTGTGTCAATGACTATTTTAACATGCTGATTCATAAAGCCGTATAAAAACCGTCATTTACAATACCAAAACTTGAATGTAAGTCGTTAAACAATAGTTAAAAACAACCGTAATCCTTATGTCAAAATGACACTAATACATTGATATTCTGTAACATAGTTAAATATAATATAAGCACAACTAAAAAATATATGTAACTTTTCACTGGAAGTCGTTGTCTTAATTGTAGTTTGATATCAATAAAATTGTAATTTTGGCAAATTTTTTAAACTTTAATAATTCTATTAAAATGAACTTTAAAAGTATATTAATCGCATCCGCATTGGTAATTGGTGCATTTGGTGGAGTCAGCGCTCAAAAAATTGCTGTAGTCGATATTAATGAAGTCCTCTCTTCGCTGCCTGAATATCAGAACGCGCAAACAGAGCTTGACAAAATTGCGGCAGAATGGCGGCAGGAAATTTCTCAGGAATTTGACAAAATAAAAAGTATGTACAACAAATTTCAGGCTGAGCAGGTTCTTTTGAGTGCGGAAGATAAAACTAAAAAAGAGGAAGAAATTATAAAAAAGGAAACAGAAGTCAGAGAAATGCAGAAAGGTAAATTTGGACCTGATGGTGCATTATTTAAAAAGAGACAGGAAATGGTTTCTCCCATACAGGAAAAAGTTTTTGCAGCCATTGAGTCTTATGCTGCAGAGCGGGGAATAGACATCATATTTGACAAAGGAGGTGCTACCGGCTTATTGTTTACCAATCCAGAATTTGACAAAACATCTGATTTAAAGAAAAGACTAAATATTAAATAATCAGATAATCACACTAAAAACATAGCTAAATCAACTTAATTAAAATGAACAGAATTTTATCAGCGACCCTAGTTTTATTGTCATTTTTCATTTCGGCAAATGCACAGAAAATAGGTTATATCAATTCACAGGAAATATTAGCTTCTCTTCCTGAAGTTAAACAAGCCAATTCGGATATTGAAGTGCTTAAATCCATGTTTCAGAAAAAAGGGGAAGAAATGGTAAAAACATTACAAATCAAATATCAGGATTTGCAGAAAAAACAAACAAGTGGAGAATTGGCACCCGTAGAAATAGAAAAGCAGGCTGCTTTATTAAAACAGGAAGAAAGTAAAGTGGGTGAATTTGAAAAGTCAAGCCAGCAAAAAATTTATGAAAAAAGTGAAGAATTGTTAAAGCCAATACAGGAAAAAGTGAACAAAGCGATTAAAGATGTTGCTTCAGAAAACGGATTTCTGTACATTTTTGATTCGGGCGCAGGTGTTGTTCTTTATGCTGACCCGAATGCCGACGCAACAAAAATGGTTAAAGCAAAGCTTGGCATCATCACGCCTTAATTGTAAAAAATGCACAAAAGCCAGGATCAACCGATCGGCATATTTGACAGTGGCATTGGTGGCCTGACGGTTGCCAATGCAATCCATCGTTATTTGCCCGAGGAGCGATTAATCTATTTTGGCGATACGGTGCATTTGCCCTACGGCGATAAATCGGCAGATGCCATTCGATATTACAGCCTTAAAATCAGCAAATTTTTGCTGGAGCAACATTGTAAAATGATTGTTATCGCTTGTAATTCTGCATCATCTGCGGCCTATGATATGTTGCTTGATTTTTTTGAAGGTAAAGCACTATTTGTCAATGTAGTTGATCCATTGGTAAATGCTGTTATTTCAAGAGGTTATCAAAATGTTGGTGTGATTGCAACAAAAGCCACCATTAATTCTTCGATATATCGCAATAAGATAAAATCTCTAAACCAAAAAATCAGAGTAAATCAGTTAGCCACACCATTGCTGGCACCTATGATAGAAGAAGGATTTTATAGTGGCTCCATCAGTAAAAGTGTCATTGAGAATTATCTAAGTCACCCGGATCTCCGGGATATTGATGCATTGTTGCTGGCATGTACCCATTACCCGCTTATCCGGGAAGAAATAGATGCCTTTTATAGTGGACGTGTAGCCATTCTCGATTCCACCGACGTCGTAAAAGATGAAGTTGTCAGAATACTATCCGAAGAAAACCTGCTTTGCAGTAAAAGAAATGCTGCGGATACGTTTTTTGTATCCGATTTTACTAATTCCTTTGAAGAAACAGCTAAAAATTTTTACGGCGAAAATATTCACCTTGAAGCAATGCATATCTGGACTTAATGTTTGGTATTCATACAGCCCTGCCTGATGGGTCAGATTTTTTTTACGATGTTATAGGTCGTATCTGCATCACCCATGGTATAAAAATGTAAACAAGGAACTCCAGCTGCCTTTAGCTCTTTGCATTGAGAAATGCACCATTCAATACCGAGTTGTTTGATATCTTTTTCATCCGTTTTTAATGCTTCTTTTACCAAATCGTCGGGAAAGTTTATAAAAAATTTTCGTGGAATGGAAGTCAGCTGGTACTTTTTAGTAATGGGTTTTAACCCAGGAACAATGGGTACTGTGATACCTGCTTTTTGACAAGCATCTCTAAACCTGAAAAAATTCTGATTATCAAAAAACATTTGTGTAACAATATAACTGGCGCCTGCATCAATTTTTTGTTTTAAATATTCAATATCAACAATAAAATTGGGTGCTTCAAAATGTTTTTCAGGATATCCTGCGACGCCAATACAAAATTCAGTGGGTGTACCTTTTTCAATATTTGAATCCAGATAGGTACCGTGGTTCATATCATTGATCTGTCTTACCAGATCTACTGCAAATTTATGTCCATTGATCTCCGGAATAAATTTATCTTCAAACTGTCTGGCGTCACCTCTCAGTGCCAAAACGTTATTGATCCCTAAAAAGTTAAGGTCGATCAGGGCATTTTCTGTCTCTTCGACGCTAAAGCCACCACAAATCAAATGTGGTATTGCATCAATTCCATACCTATGCATGATTGAAGCACATATTCCAACTGTTCCGGGACGTTTTCTTATGGCTGTTTTTTCGTAATATCCGCTCGGCTTTTTATTGTAAACATACTCCTCCCGATGATATGTCACATCAATAAAAGGCGGCTTAAACTCCATTAATGGATCAAGCGTACTGAATATGTCAGACATACTTCCCCCTTTTAATGGGGGCAGAACTTCAAAAGAAACCAGCGTTTGACCTTTTGATTTTTCGAAATAATCGGTGATTTTCATGACGTGTACAGATTCTTATTTACTCAAAACTACAGTTTCCGCATTAGTGATAAAACAATTTCCAAAGCGAATACTTATTACCTCTTTTCTTTTTTCTTGAAATCACCCCTTCGCCATGCATCAATAAATTTTTTCCAGGCTAAAGGATTAAAAATATTTTGTGGTTTTATCTGGCCCGTATAGACATAGTCGGTAGCTTGTTGCTTTATAACCATACTGGTGGTTTCTCGGCCGTCAACCGGTACAGAATATCTGATTTCTTTCATTTTTTCTTCAGCCAGGTTGGCTTGTGCATTTTCCCTCAATTCATTGGAAATATCGATTTCCAAAAATTCCTGCTTAAAATGTTCTTTGCTTGGCCAGGGCATAATAATCGCTTCCGGAAGAACAATATTATCCTCGGTCATTATCTGAATCCACTTATACTGGGTAGATCGCAGTGTATCCGGTATCTTTATTTCTACTGTTTTGTATCCAATTCTTGAAAAAACTATAGTCTCTCCCGGTAAAGCTACAAAAGAAAAAAATCCATCGAAGTCGGCTGCAGACCCTCTGGAAGTACCCATTACCGCAACATTTGTATAAGGTAGTGGTGCCGGATTGCCATTTTCGTCTTCATAAAATACCATGCCCGAAAACTCTACCACCTTAACCGGGTCATCCTTTTTTTGTGCCTGTATAATACAATTGGCAAACACAGTTATCAAAAAAATAATTAAAAGTCTGGGCATCATACTCCTTGTGTTTTAAAATCTGAAATATAAATTTTCTTCTTTTTTATATTTCGAAACGTACAAATCTGCGTAAAAATAAAGCTAATTGACTATTTAACACGGATTTAACACACAATTTTACAGATAAAACTGAATTTGATCAGAATACAAGAAATCCAAGTGCATTTTCTATCACCTGGTCCATTTTTGTGACAAAGGTAAATTTAATGCCTTTAATGTAATCCGGTGGAATCTGATCCACATGCCTTCTATTTTCCTCACAGAGCATGATTTCGGTTATGCCTGACCTGCGGGCAGCAAGCACTTTTTCCTTTATTCCACCTACCGGCAGCACTTTACCTCTAAGGGTTATTTCTCCTGTCATTGCCAAAAAAGGTTTTACCGGTTTGTTTTTAAGGGCAGAAGTGATCGCTGTCAGCATGGTAACTCCCGCACTGGGACCATCTTTTGGAATAGCACCTTCGGGAACGTGAATATGCAGATCTGTGTGTTCAAAGGCTTCCGGATCAATTCCAAGGGAGGTACTGTGTGCCTTGATATAGCTGAGTGCTGTTGAGGCTGATTCTTTCATTACATCGCCCAGATTGCCGGTTAGTACAAGCTTACCTTTCCCTTTACTGGTGCTGGCTTCAATAAATAATATATCGCCACCAACACGAGTCCAGGCCAGACCCACTGCCACGCCGGGCAAATCTACTTTTGTATATTGTTCATTATCAAATTTTACCGGCCCAAGTGCTTCGACTACTTCTTTTTCACTTAGCTTTGGAACATACCTTTCCTGCATTGCTACTTTTTTAGCTACGTTACGCATGATACCGGCAATCGTTCTATCCAAAGACCGCACTCCAGATTCGCGGGTATATTTCTGAATGATAAATTGTAGTATTGGAGATGAAAGTACAGCAGCTTTATCGGTCAGGCCGTGTTCTTTTAATTGTTTGGGAACCAGGTGTCTTTTTGCGATTTCAACTTTTTCTTCTGTTGAATACCCACTCAGCTCAATGATTTCCATTCTGTCCAGTAAGGCCGGTTGAATTGTTGACAATGAATTGGCTGTAGCAATAAAAAGTACTTTCGAAAGATCGTAATCCAAATCCAGGTAATTATCGTGGAAAGTGCTGTTCTGTTCCGGATCCAAAACTTCGAGCAAAGCCGATGAGGGGTCTCCCCTGAAATCCTTACCCAATTTATCAATTTCATCCAGGATAAATACCGGATTGGAAGATTTTGCTTTTTTTATAGATTGTAAGATCCGACCAGGCATAGCGCCTACATATGTTTTCCGATGGCCCCTGATTTCACTTTCATCATGCAGCCCGCCAAAAGACATCCGTATAAATTGTCTGCCCAATGCCGTGGCAATGGATTTGCCCAGACTAGTTTTACCTACACCCGGAGGCCCTACCAGACAAATAATTGGCGCCTTCATGTCTCCCTTGAGTTTAAGGACAGCTAAATGCTCCATGATTCTTTCTTTGACATCATCCAGTCCAAAATGATCTTTATCCAGAATCGTTTTAACTTTTTTTAGATTGAATACATCTTTCGTTACCTCGTTCCATGGCAAATCAAGCATCAGCTCGAGATAATTAAGAATCACAGAATATTCTGCGATTTGCGGATTGATCCTTCTTGCTTTTACAATTTCTCTTTCAAAAGCTGCTTTTGCTTCTTTGGGCCAATCCTTTTTGTCTGCTTGTTGCTGGAGTCTGTTGAGTTCCTCTTCCTGTGGATTACCTCCAAGTTCCTCCTGTATCGTTTTTAGTTGCTGGTTAAGAAAATATTCCTTCTGCTGCTTTTCAAGATCACCTCTGACTTTGGACTCAATCTGATCTTTAATCTGAAGCAACTGTAACTCGCTGTGCATGGCACTCATTACCATTGTTGCCTTAACCATAAAATCATGTTCTCCTAAAATTTCCTGCTTTTTTGAAACATCTAAATTCATGTTAGATGCAATAAAGTTGAGCAGAAATCCGCTGTTTTTAATATTCTGCAGCATCATATTGGCTTCAGAAGGGATATTTGGAGACAGTTCAATGATTTTTTTTGAATAATCCCGAACAGAGGAAATGATAGCATTAAACTCAATATCCTTTGTTGGAAGTTTGTCTTCAATGATATTGACTTCCGCTTCCAGCATTTTTTCATTTTCAATAAAAGCACCGGGAATAAACCGTTTTCTGCCCTGCAATATGGCCGTTGTACTGCCATCGGGCATTTTTAGAATTTTCATAATTCTGGCTATGGTACCTACCGTATGCAAACCTTCGGGAGTCGGGTCTTCGCTTTCTATATCTTTCTGAGTAAGCACACCCAGAAATTTATCCCCCTTATCTGCCTTTTGTAAAGCCTTGATTGATTTGTCTCTTCCAACGGTGATGGGTATAACCACGCCGGGAAATAATACCGTATTTTTTAACGCCAAAATGGGCATTATTTCTTTAAATGTATCTTCAAACTTTAGCTCATCGTCTCCAACACTAAAAACAGGAATTACCTCTCCTTCTTCTTTTAGGTCGTCCATCATATATATATTTCTGTCAAACATGATATTATTGTATTGAATACAAACTTAAGTCAATATATGTACCAATCTCAAAAATGGGCATTATATAAACAAATTGTCATAGTTACGGATACTTAACGGACAAAGTGACAGAATAAAAACGAATTTATTTACGCTTTTATGTAGTAAGCCATGTTAAAACTCAATCATGTAAACACTTCCAACAGTAATTTTTTTATCAAATATTTCCGTTAATCCATTTTTAACCCTCATTTTGATAACATTTCCGTCGCGATACACGGTTATATCATACTGTTTTCCAAATCCATGGATATTTTTCAGACTCATATAGTCCCATTCCTCCGGAAGTTGCGGGGTTATTGAAAAGGAGGTCAAACCCACCGGCCTGATTCCAAAAAAGCCTTCCGTAAAAATTCTGCAATATAACGCGCTTTCAGCCGACAGGTGTCTTTGGTTTCCTTCCGGATAAGCTTCGACCGGATATGGCACATGTTGTCCGGTTAATCTTCTTGTAGAATAATACTTCAAATAATCCAAACCTCTTTTTGTTTCCCCGGCTGCAATTACACCCCGCAGGGCATATAAGGTAGACCTGTCCCAAAAAGTTTTATCTCCGGCTACGGATGCCAACCCATCTTCGGTCCACAACTCCGGTGAAAACAAAGCATCAATAGTTCCTTTTTTCCTGTCATATATTTGCATTGTCAGAGGAATACATATCCATGCCCGTAGCTTATCATTCCCTTCGTAATATTTATACGTATCATATCCCATTAAATTGGAACCGAAATAGCGGTCGATATTTTTTTTAAGCAATTCCGCCTGGCTGGAATATTGTTGTATTGTTTTGTTATCTTTTAGTAGTGCCTTGCCGAGAAAAGAAGCAGAAATCAGGGCATCATAATATAATGATGAAGTACACAAATTGGCACTTCCGGAAGGAAATCGTCCCTCAAGTTCATCGGAATCAGAATTTACAACACCAGCAAAATTTAATTTTTTTCGATTATATTCCAGACACCATACAATCAGTGGCCAAAGTTCTTCAGCCACTTTCCGGTCTCCCCGGGTGAGCGCAAATCGCCCGGCCCCGTATGCAATCATTGCTGCATCACCACGATCTCCTGCGCCATTCCAGATATCTGTTCCCTCCGCAATGATGGAAGAAGGGATGGGTCTAAATTCCGGATTTACGAATCTGGCAAAATGTCTGAAGGCGTTTATAGCTGACGCCACGCCGTAGTCATATCCCAAAAAAGGAAAAAATGGATTGATATATTCTGCCTGGTCATTGGCCCATATTGCTGCATAATATGATAAACCTCCGGGACCGTGCATAGGTCCGCCTTTGGTTTGAAAAATACTTTCAGAAGCTCTAATTTTTGCGAACTCAAATGTTTTATTTAAAATCGTATCGGGAGTTTGAAGTATTAGATTGTCCTTTATCTGTTTTAGGAACTCTTGCCGTTTTTTTAACTCCGCTTCATGATCCAAAGCAGGGGAAGATTCCCCAACTTTTTGAGCAACATACTGCATATAAAAAGAATCTGATTGTTCCGGGGCCAGGTTTCTGGCACCTGAATTTACAGAATTTGTACGAATGGCATAACTGCCCTCTACGCCCTCATTTGCCGGAGTATTGGTGTTGATATAAATTTCCGGAATTTCAAGGCGCAGTAATTTATTACTGCTGTTGGTAATAATATACTTTTCTAAAAATACAGGCTTATCCGTAGAAGGATACAGAATTCTATGCAACTTTAAACCATCGTCCAGCGTGCTGAAAATTGATATGGTACCATCCAATTTTATTTCAACGACCGTTTCTTTTTTTGGGGACCGTTTATTGATCGATATCAATTTGACGGGGTCTAATAAGAACGATCTTGTTAGGCTGGCGTGCGTATTATTGGGAATGGTTCTGAGCATAGGCCAGACCAGGTCCCGCTGTAAAAATAATGACTGATCGGCGTTTACTCCATATCTGAGTACTGCCGAAATAAATTTCCCGCTGGTTTCTATGTGGTCGCTGTGGGGTATATGATCACTTATCATCCATGAAATACTGCCATTTTCGTTCATTTTCCAACGTTTGGATTGACCAATAGATGAATAAGAACAACCAATAATTAAAAGACAGTAAATAATAGGCTTTTGCATCTTGACTTTATTGATTACATTACAATATCCGAATCTTGATATTTTTAAACCATACACCTCCCCCATGGTCCTGTAGACAAATATGTCCTTTTTTTGCCATTCCGTACCCGGGGGTATCTTTCCATTTTCCGGTAGCCTTGCGATTTTGCCAGTCAGGTGTCCATGCTTCAAAATCCAGTACTTTAACACCATTAAGCCAATGTTCCCGATGGGTACCATTGACCACAATTTTTGATGTGTTGTACTTACCGACAGGATGGGTGGGTCTAGAAGTTGCGTTAAACATCGCATAATCAGATGCTGTTTTCTGCCATTCTTCCAGTTTTTGAGGGAAGCCTTCATCATCTATCAACTGATACTCCGGTCCGCTGAGATAAGCTGCTTCGAATTCCTCCGTCACATGATACATTATTCCACTATTGCCTTCAGGAGATATCTTCCAGTCAATACTCAGTTCAAAGTTATCATATTGATTATTGGAAATAATATCGGCCCTAAGGTCGCTTTTGTCTGTTTCGCTTCCTTTACAGTAGAGTTCACCATTTTTAACGCCCCATGCATCAGCAGCTTTATTTTGGTACATACGCCAGCCTTCCTGCGATTTGCCGTCAAACAGCAATTTCCAGCCTGCAGATATCTCCTGATCAGTTAAAATGTTGTCTTCTACAGTTTCAGATTTTTTATCTGATTTATTGGGTTTACAAGCAATAATTAAGGTTGCGAAAAACAATACACGGATAAAAATTGATCTATTGTTCATGCGTTAATTTATTTAACTACTTTAAGATTGACGGGATCCCACTTCACGGCCTTATCTGTATAGTAACTATCATTACAAAGCAACGCCGGAGCAGCTGCCCGATAACCAAATTCAGCATCTTCTATCACCGACGATTTATTTCGGATTGCGACAAAAAAATTAGTAAAATGATCGTAATGCGCACCTTTGTACCCTTCTTCGGCTTGATATACTGTAGTGTCCGGGGGCAAAATGAGTTTACGGGGACTTTCCGGTTTTTCTTTATGGAGTTTAGTGGCCATCAAAGGGTCATCATTGGCGGCATAGGCTTTATTTCGGATCAGGGTAACTTTGTCCCATTCTACATTCATACTACCCTCACTACCTACCAAACGTAAGTAAGTGCTGTCTGCCGTTCCGTCAATAAAATTGACCCTCAGCGATAGGTTAAATGCCGGATGTTCGGATGTTTCCGCATAATCAAACATTCCCATTAACAGGTCAGGCACTTCGCGACCATCTTTCCAGTATCTCAAACCACCCATTGCCATGATTTTCTGTGGTCCTTTCGAATTGGTGATAAAATGAAGGCTGGAAAACAAATGCACAAATAAGTCCCCGGAAACGCCTGTTCCATAATCTTTATAACACCTCCATCTGAAAAACCGTTTGGCATCAAATGGTCTGTCCTGATACTGGTGGAGAAACATCTTCCAATCCACCGTTTTTTCGGACGCATCGGCAGGAATGGTGTATTGCCAGGCCCCTTCAGGTGAATTACGCGCCCAGAATCCTTCGGCATAATTAAGTTGTCCTATGGCTCCGGCGGCCAGTAGTTCTTTTGCTTTTTCATTTCCAAGAGAACTCAGACCCTGACTTCCCACCTGAAAGACCACCTTGTTAAGATTTTGAGCTTCCACTACGGCACTGCCTTCCGTCACGTCGTGGGTCATGGGTTTTTCGCAGTACACCGATTTGCCGGCTTCCATAGCAGCTACAGAAATATCCTTATGCCAATGGTCAGGCGTAGCTACAATGACTGCATCGATATCTTTTCGAAGGAGCAGTTCACGGTAATCTCTGGTTGTAAAGATATCTCTGCCATATTTATTTTTTGCGGCATCGAGCCTACCATCATAGAGGTCACAGGCAGCCACCAATTTTACTCCTGGTATAGTGATGGCCGTATTGGCATCGGCTAATCCCATACCCCCGGCACCTATAAGACCAATTTGTATGTTATCGTTAGGACCAAATGGGTGATTCCTTTGAAGGAATTCATGCTGAGAATTTTGGTGCCCCGCCTTTAAGATTTCAGGAACTACCACTGCCCCTAAGGCACCAGCAGATATTTTTCGGATAAATGAACGGCGGGATGGGTGTTTACTCATGGGGACAAATAATTTAAGTAAATTAAAAATATGGCGTTAGATGGAAATATGGGTAAGTTGATTTGCCTTGCATTAGAATTTATCAATAATTTTTATGATTTCTATTTCAAGTCAAAATTCATCAATTTTTTCAAAATATCTCAAAAGATGTATTTACTTTAGTTTCACCAGATCAGATTCGACTTTAAGTATGTTTACCAACATTTGTCTTTTTTACCATCTATTAGCATGTCCAATGGCTTTTCTGATGTATCAATTTCTTGAAAAACTCATACTGCAAAAAAATTTCAGTCTCGCTTAACATGGAGTCTTCTAATTTTATTGATACCGTTTTTATAACTATATAATGATATCACAAATATGTATCATTTTCGTATATAATAAAGTTGTTTTTAGTTATTTTCTTTATATTTTTTAAATCTTTAAATTTAACCATCTAAAATTAAAAAAGAGGGTAGCCAAAAACCATCCTCTTTTTATGCAAAAATCATTTAACAATATCATTTCTTATCTCACAACGACTACCTTCCTTGCAAACGGAAAATTGTTTGTAACTCCCTTCAGGATATAGCTACCCGGAGCAAGATGTGTTAAATCAATGGTTTTATCACTCAGTTTATAAATCACTTGTATTAACTTTCCATCCATACTTCTGATTTCTATATTATTTGCATCCTTGAAATCTGATTCAATAAATACCAGTCCTGTTGTTGGGTTGGGATATAATCTAACCAGCTTCCCGATCTTTTCATCCTCTGATGCAGACGTCATTGAAATTGTTATTATCCCTGAACCTATTATTAATGGAATTTCTGTAAAATTCGCATCCAGGAACTTCGCTAACTTTGGTGTTGTGCTATTTTCAACTTTCGCAGTAGTATTATTTGGACCTATCAGTTTAAATTTCAATCGGTATACTATACTATTGTCTGATAATGTTGTTCCTTGTCCACTATTATTGTCGGTCTCCCATATAAATCCCAGTTTCCCCTGAGCCAATTGTGTCTGATCAAAATTTGTTGTCCCCGGTATTACGATATCTGCACCACTTGGAACATTGACAAGTTGTAGTTTGTCTGTAGGCCATTGTATTGAAAACTGCATTACCTCACCCTTAATAAAGTTTTTACACTTAACCTCCAATGTTACCGTACTTCCGGATGTCGCTGTTACACTACTAATATTTAATTCAACATCAGTATTATTTCTTTTTTCTATTCCGGAGTCATTTAAAGGAATAACACTATGATCAAGGTCTCCATATTTCACTCCTATAAAATGTTGACTGGTCTGGTTGGTAGTCAATGGATTATAGTCCAGTGCATCCGGAATCGTTCCAGTCAATGGATTACCCGTAGTAGGAAAATTATAGGTATTTGGTACAAATCGCCATGCCGATTGATTATTTGGTAATTCTGTGGTTAGACCCTGCAAAATCCTTCTCATTAAAAACAGGTCGCTGATGTCTATCAGTTTATCTATGTTTATGTCAGCTGCTACATATGTATAAGGGCTCGAGAACAATGTCAACCCCTGCATATGCCTTCGAAGAATAAATAAGTCAGAGATATCAACACCATTCGATACTGGTTCTGTGTAATTTGGTTTTACTTTATAATTTGTTCCGGACATCAGGTTTGATATAGTATATTGCCCCGTATTTTCTGTCTTTGCTGTACTCACCTGATTATTTCCGGTTGTTACAACCACATTGGCGTTGGCAATTCCTTTATCTTTGGTATTCGTAATACGTCCTGTCACGGACAGCGATGGCCGCGATACACAAACTGATCCCTGATCTCCCGTTACGTTTACGGTAAGTCCATTACCATCAAGCGCTTTCAGATCTCCTTCAAAAATTAAATTTGCCTGACTATTTATAACCCCTTTGAGCCTGACTTTTACTGCAAAGAGAATTGAATTATCTGCCAAGGTCCTCTCTGAATCCGCATATGTCAACACTAATTTTTTATTTACTACTGCGAAATCTATCGCGGTCAGTCCCGAATTCGGATGAATATTCGTTACTCCCGTAATTTCTGCAATATTGTCATTGGATGAAGCTACCCTTAATTGCAAACCAGCTATTTTATTGTAACTTTTAACCCGGACAGGTACTTCGATTTCCACATTTTGACCCCCACAAATATTGTCATCTATGTCGAGGGTAATGGAGGCAGTGCTCCCTCCACAGGGTCCTTGTGTCCATTCGTTTGAGGTGTATCCTGCACAAGCAGCACGACAACTATTGGAAAAATCTTTTCCATTGATACACACCGGGGCATATTCAGACGTACAAGTACAAGGTATTTTTGTTTCATAATAAAGAAGGTCATCAATGTAGAAAAGATTATTCGGAGATCCCTCAGTAGCATATAAATTAAGATCAGTAATTGTGCGAGAAGTATGTCCTGTTCTTGAATATATCATTTTATTATTGACCCAAACTTCAATCGTATTTGCAATATTATCAAAAACCAGTGCCGTCTTTAACCATTGGCCAGGAGTATATGTAAACGTCCCTCTTGTCTCAAGTTGGTTAGAACTGTTAATCGTATAAACTGTTCCATTTCTATTATTTAAACGGGTAACCAATGCATATACAGTAGGATTGCTTGTTTCCAACCCCCAAGATCCGGTCATGCCTGCATCAAGATATGTCATCCACTCCATTCTTGAAGGCGACTCTATTGTTCGGTCAATATTAAAATCAATGTCAGATGTATTTGTAAATTTCAGAGATTTATTCCCCGAAAACGCTTTCTCTGAAGTAACCGTAGCATTTTCCAATGGAGAACCAGAAAACAGGGTAAATTTCGGGATTCCCTGAGGTACTATATTCCCGTTTTGAAGTTTATCAAAATCCTCACAGATAGAAAACTGTCCTGTATTATTTTCGCAAAGTAGTGGGTTTGGATTGATGCCGCAAGAGGGATCTGGTGTGGTTTTAGCTATAAAATATTCAATTTTGGAATTTCCATTCGTGTCATATAAGTTGTTTCTTCCGCTAATTAAATACGTATTGTCTTTTCCACGTTCTACATCAACATATAAAAATGTTTTATCTGTTTGAGGGTTGCTATTATAGATAATTTCTTTAAATTCCAGATCATAGTCAAACCGCTCAACAAAGTAACTAACGCCTAATAAACTTCCGGAAATTCCACTAAGAATAATACTATTTTCACATGAATTTTCTAATCCTGCGTAGGTAACAGTATAATCAAGAAGATCCACTCCTACTTTTTTATAAATTAGCACACTTCCTATTGAATTAAGCTTCATTAACCATGTACCTTCTCCAGAATTATTGGGGCCACCACCATTACCATTAGTACAAAAAGTATGACCCAATAAAATAATTTCATTGTCTTCAGTTACAATAGCTTTAGGTCCTTCGTAATCGCTCCCCCAAGTTCTATCAATTGTCCCATTATTATTGCCATATTTTTTACTCCAAACGACATTTAGATTGGAATTCAATTTACATAACCACAAACTTCTATTATTTAATTCTCCACAATTCGTATTTTCATTTATATATCCAACTAATAAATAACCATTATCCTGTGTTTTTTCAATTTGATAAATATTACTTCCCCATATTCCTCCTGATTCATTAGAGGCTTTTGATTGCAAAATAGCTCCTAAAGGATTAACGATCTTGATGGTAGCAATGGAAGAATTTTGCCAAAAATATCCGCCTAAAATAAGGTTATTATCATAGGTGCTGTTAATTGCTAAAGCTCGTGTAAATTGATTGTTTATAAAGGTTTTTTGAACTTCAATATTACCAGATATTTTGTTAATTCTTCCAAAAGCAGCAGTGGTTGATAATCCACCTTCTCCTACGTAATAAAATCCAGATTCATTCTCAAAAAAACGGTATGGTTCATGGTATTCAGGTGCATTGTTTATTTCTTTCTGCCAAATTAAAGTATTATTATTTCTTAACCTGACATAATCCTTTGATCCAGTACTTTCATCTCCATAGTATAATGTAAAACCCGTGTCCGCATGTTTAACTGTGTACAAAAAGCCTATGTCATTTAAAGTTTTTTCATAGGACAGGGCTATTCCCTGACACAGAATGGTACCAGACCATAAAATTGAAATTAGGATAAAACTAATCAGTTTTGTAAAAAATGTTTTCATTGTGTATTGATTTAAAAGATTATCGAAAATATGCCAGAAAGCCGTATTTAATTATGGGAATTAAAAAGCTCTGTAAAAAACTTAATTTAACTTCTTGTCAAAACTGAAATTTCTTTTTTCTCTTGTATATACTGCTCGAGAAATTACTGTATAAATTCATAGCTCAAACCAAATTCCGATTGATTTATTTATCGGCTTTTATTGTTGTACTATTTAATACTGCCTTTTTAAGATCGTCTATTTCTGATTCCAGCTTTTTAAACGCTTCCTTCAGTTGGTTGTTTTCCTGTTTGAAATCGGCAGCGTTTTCCTTTAAAATTTTATTTTGACTTGTCAGATTCTCAATCATCACTTGTTGTTCTTGTACCGCTTTTACAAGCGGTACAACAAATTCTGAATATCTTAAACCCCACAGGCTTTTTTCATTTTCTGGTTTATCCACACCACTAAAATTAAAGCCGATAGAACTCGCTGCATCTTCAACCTCCTGGGCAATAAACCCTGTATATATTATTTCTTCCTTTTTTTGTCTAACTTGTTTGTCGCTTTCAAGAGTATTTATTATACTTTCATCCTTATTTACTTCTTTATGCTTATCTTCTTCTAAAGCTGAACTAAGTTCCGTGACTGAAAGCTGATAAGTAACGGGTCTAAGGTTTAAAATAAAATCCAAACCATGAACATCCTCCTTGATATTCTTTTTAAATCTTCCGTCTGAAACATTTGTCCAGGCGGCAAATCCTCCAATACTTGTTATTGAGCTATTGCCAATCCTAACTTGATTATTAGCTGTGGTTCTTGATCCGTATCCTAAGGCAGTGCTGTTAGTTATACCCGTAAAAACGTTTGAAGATGCATCGGATCCTATAAAAGTATTCCGAGCATGCTGATCCAGATTATAACCAGACCGCCATCCAATTGCCGTATTATCATTTTCCGTTGACGAACCTGACGGTATAATTTGAGACATTGACTCCCATCCTATACTTGTATTTCTATTCCCAAATTTATTGGAATGTAATGCCTGATGACCAACTGCCGTGTTTTCGTCACCAGTTATATTAAACCACAATGCATTACTGCCAAAAGCCGTATTTTCATATCCACTTGTATTATCGCCTAACGCAAAATTACCCATAGCCGTATTAAAAGATGCTAGTCTATTTTCACGTAATGCCCCATTTCCAACTGCTGTATTTGCTGTACCTTCATTACTAAATAAACTTCCCTCTCCATTATGATACAATGCTTCATAGCCAACTGCCACATTATAACCATTTTCATCAAAGTGCAATGCATTTTTGCCAATGGCTACACCTGCATTCCCAAAATAGTTGTTAGATAATGCTCCAGAACCAATGGCTACATTGTCAATACCATCTACATTATCTGTTAATGCATCAGTACCAATTGCAACATTATCAGATCCATCAACGATACTATTCCCTGCATTTACACCTATAGCAGTATTGTTTACACCTGTCATACTTGGGTTGTTCGCACCGCTCTCAAAAGTAGACCCTGTAGTAGGATGAGAAAGGCCTGTACCACTACCACTGGCTGTTGCCCAGCTGAGCAAACCTGATCCGTTTGTAGACAATACTTGTCCGTTTGTACCAGCATTTGATGGTAAGGTAAGGGAAATGTCAGAAGCAAGATTGTCTGGAGATCGCAGGGTTACCGTATTGGTGCCATTTGCCAACAATTCCTGAAATTTTATTTGACCCGTCTGGCCTGTGTTGGTCCCAATGGGTGAATAATTAGCTGCACCCTTGATATTGGTTAAAATGGTAGTACTATTTCCAATAGTAATTGTATTGCTGCCTGATCCTACCGCATCATTACCAATTACTATTTCATTGGTATTACCATCTTGAGATGCTCTTGTGTCAACGCCTATGTAAATGGAATTGTTACTTGTTTGATTATTAGTAACATTTGAAGTGAGATTACCCGCAAATCTTCCAATGCCAATATTATTACTCCCGGTTGTAATATTACCTAATGCACGTCGGCCAAAAGCAGAATTTCTAATACCTGTCGTATTACTATTCAAAGCAGAAAAACCAAATGCTGAGTTACTCTCTCCAGTGGTATTGTTGAATAATGCAGTTCCACCAAAAGCTGAATTATCTGCCCCAGTTGTAATATTTGGTCCGGCGCCGACACCAATAGAAGAATTATTTAGTCCGGTCATACTTACATTATTCGTTCCGCTTTCAAAGGTAGATCCTGTGGTAGGATGAGAAAGCCCGGTACCACTACCCCCAGCCGAAGTCCAACTCAGTAAACCTGATCCGTTTGTAGACAACACTTGTCCATTCGTACCGGCTGATGTGGGCAAAGTTAGAGTGACATCAGAAGTTAGATTGTCTGAAGATCGAAGGGTCACCGTATTGGTGCCATTTGCCAACAATTCCTGAAATTTTATTTGACCGGTTTCGCCTGTATTTGTACCAATAGGTGATAAATTCACAGCACCTCTCAAATAGGTTTGGGTGACAGCACTATTACCTAATGTAACAGTATTGCTTCCATTCCCTATTGCTTCGTACCCTATTACCACTTCATTTGTATTTCCATTTTGTGAGGCTCTGGTGTCGTAACCCAAATATACTGAATTGCTACTGGTTTGATTAACAGATCCGTTTCCAATAAATCTTCCTGAATATTTACCCATGGCTGTGTTTTTACTACCGGAGGTATTATATACCAAAGCATAACTTCCAAATGCAGAATTTTCAGATCCATTATTATTATTGTATAATGCTAAATATCCAAATGCAGAATTTTCAGATCCATTGTTACCGAATAGTGCCGAGCTTCCAAAAGCAGAATTGGCATTACCTGTCAAATTACTAAGCAATGAACTTCTACCAAAAGCAGAATTTTCTCCTCCTGTCGTATTAAATCCCAAAGCTTGAGCACCAAATGCAGAATTTTCTCCTCCTGTCGTATTGTTCTTTAAAGCCAAATTTCCAAAAGCAGAATTGACATGTGCTGTCGTATTTGATGATAATGCATCATAACCAAAGGCAGAATTTGAGATTCCTGTTGTATTAACTGCCAATGCTCCCTGACCGAAAGCAGAATTTTTTTCTCCGGTAGTATTATTATACAAAACCTGACCTCCTACTCCTGTATTGTATGAACCTGTCGAATTAAATCTTAGTGCAAATTCACCAATGGCTGTATTCGCGAATCCAGAAGTATTTGTTTCCAATGCTTTGTGACCAAAAGCAGAATTGGCAATTCCAGTATTGTTCATTCCTGCATTTTCACCAATAAAAGCATTGCTGCCTCCATTGTTTATTAAGTCTATTCTGTTAGGTCTAATAATTACCTTTTCACTTCCGTTTAAAGTAAATCTGATAAGATTTTCATTGGGGTTAGTTTCAACATCCACGCTGGTATTATTATCTGCATCATTTATTCTTTTAACAATAAGATTGTTTCCTGTCATAGACTTCCAGGTTGTTCCGTTATAGCCTTCAAAATCATTTGCCGTTGTTGAGTACCTGATCATACCCGCAACTCCGGATGCCTGATCGTTTCCTACTTTAATTTTTCCATTTACATCCAGGGTTGCCTGAGGGTTTGGTGTATTTATTCCAACATTCTGCTGTGGCGGTTGAGGTATAATGGTAATTGCCCATGAATTTAAAATACCCGCATCACCCGGGCCACTGTCTTTAATTTTTAATAGCCAGTTTCCATTGCAGTTTGATCCCCAAAATTGAGTAGCAAAACTATATGTTCCAACTGTACCCGCCGGGTGGCATTGACTGTCGCTGTTTGTTCTGCCTTCCGGCTTAAAAGAACCTGTAAATGGCGGGGTTCCTACAGTAATAAAAGTTGCTGATGCGTCTGTAAAAACAGTGTTGGTATAATTATCACCTCCGGCGCCATTTCCTGAGCTCAACTCCAGTTTTTGACCATTTGGTCCCTCTAAAAACAAATTCAGTTCCGACACCCATGTGTGCGAAATATTTATTGTCACACTCTGAATAACATCGGTTGGGCCTACCCCGGAAACAGAAGATGAAAAAATGTCAAAATTGCCCAAACAGTTGTTGTCGGTTAATGCCCCGGTAGTTCCTGAAAAAGTTTGTGCATTCAATTTTAAAATTGAGGCATTTACTAAAACAATGGCAATGATGGTAAAATAAAGGTTACAAATTGATGGTCTCATTTTTTGTATTAATTAAACATTTAATAATTCGTGAATTCGTCATGATATTAATCCGATCCTGTACGCCAGAGCAACCAGCTCAGCCGCATTTTTTACGTCGAGTTTGGAAAATATATTGGTACGGTGACTTTCTATAGTGTGTTTGGAAAGATTCAGAGTATGAGCGATCTCACTTGTTTTTTTTCCATTACAGATGTGCAGGATAATCTCTTTTTCACGACTTGACAATTTTAGATGTATGTCTTTGTATTTGTCCTTTAAATACAGGTTATGAATATTTTGAATATGCGCCAGTATATTTTTCGTATGGTTTTCAGATGACGCGTGCTGCATATTTTCAATTTCATTCCCATAATTTTGTAAAGAATTCAATTCCTGTACTGCTTTCAGTAACTTGCCTAATATTTCGGGACTGACACTTTGCTTCATACGTACAACGGTTTGATAAAATTTACACTCAACAATCGGCTACAAATAAAACTGAATAGATTTATTCCATACTAGAGGGAAACAGCCAAATTTTAATCCACACCGGACAAACTATGTAGCATAGGATTAAAACTCAGAACTTAATTCAGTTTTTAATAAAAAGTAACCCGTTTAAGTAAAAAAAAAATTTATATTGATGATAACATGGTGAAATACCGGCATATTATTTTCCGGATAGTCTTGACTATCTCATAATTATCATTAGTTTTGCTAAGCAAATCCCAAGCTTTTGGACTGGATTCTGAATATCAAAACAAACGATAATGAAGCACTCAAAGAAATATACAGTCTTTGCAGGGAAGAATGTATCCGTTGGTTACAAAAAGTTTTTGGGTTGACAATGGATGATGCTTTGGATATTTTTCAGATGTCTGTGATCATTCTATATGATAATGTAATAACAGGGAAACTCCTCCAACTTACGTCCAGTATTCAAACCTACCTTAAAGGTATTGCCCGCAATAAAGCATTGGAATTGTTACGTAATAGAAAAAACACCATAGCAGCATCTGCGCTTCCACCAATGGCACAATATGTATATGAAGAGAACGAAAAAGTGCTCCTGGAAGAGCAGTTATCTGCAGCTCAGAAAGCATTGGAGAAACTCGGCGACCCTTGCAAATCATTGCTCCAATTGTATTTTTATCAGGACCTGAGCATGGAAGATATCACCACACTGCTGGGGTATAAAAATGCAGACAGTACAAAAAATCAAAAATATAAGTGCCTTAAAAGGTTACAAAACCTGTATTCTGAAAATATACTTAAAAGCGACAACATTGAAAAGTAGTCAGGAAGATATAGCATTATTGGAAATATATCTCAAGGGAAGACTGAGTGCAGAGGCATCTGCAGCAATAGAAGACCGATTGGCGGCAGAAGCTGATTTGCTTGAGGACTATAAGGAATTAAAAATATTAACTGAAGGTATACGGGTCAGTGCTTTGAATGAAAAACTATCAATGTTGCAAGATTGGGAGAATAAACATCAGACTAATCCAGGCAAATCAATCAAATGGAGAAAATGGTTGGGTCTGATATTTTTAGTATCAATGGCCGGTTACCTTTTTTACTTATTTACATTAAAAGAAGGAAAAAAGGTTCCTGTAGAATATGAAGGCTTGTATGCCCAACGATTTGATGAGGAATTGATCCTCCATAAGACCAAAAGAGCAGTAGTGCAGACAGATAGTCTGAGTCAGGAGCAAAGAAGGGCGTATGAGATGTACAGCATCCAGTTATTCGACGAAGCAATACCACTGCTAGATGACCTGTGGGAGTCAAAAAAAGATACTTTAGCCCTTTTTTATCTGGGCGTCAGCAGGATAGGTATTGGGGAGAAAGAAGCCGGGTTGGACATATTGCAAAGACCAGAACTTAAAAAGTATTCAGATCAAACCAATCTATTTATTCACCATTAAAAATTAAAACAAAATGAAAAAGGTAGGAGTATTTTTCTTTATTTCTTTGTTGATGTTTATTATTTCATGTAAAAATAAAGAGCATGTTCATAGTGAAGCCAATATGAAACACTTTTATAAAGTTTTCCCTGGAAAAATTATGTCTGAAGATTTAAACAGATCAAATAATGATTCGATTTTTAATTATGTAACCTTCAATGATTCTATCAGAAGATATTTTAAAAATACAAATAACATTCTCAGTTTTAAAATAGGATCAAATGTAAAAGTGTATCAATATATCAGAGATAAATCATCAAAATTGAGTTTTGATACACATGTATTAGGTTCGGACACTGTAATTGTAATCAATAATGATTCAGTACAAAACAATTCAGAAAATGGCATTATTAAAGCCACAAACTCGGCTGTTGGTAGAGGCAATTTTGGTTGTATTCCTAAATTTGAAAAAAATATAAATGATAAATTAATTTACTTTGAAGAAAGTGGTAATCGTTATATTCCATTGATGAGGGCAGATCATTCTTTGGCTGATCCTAACTTAATTGTTCATTATCTCACTAATTATAATTTTAAAATTAGTACACAAGAATATAATAAAATTGATTCCATTTTATCGATTAAACCTAATATTGAAGGCGGTCTGAATAGAGATAGTGCAAATATATATTTAATCATTTTTAATCAAGCTGATACATTATTGACAATTAAACAATTGTAGAAGTAATTTTTTGCTCTAATCGAATTAGTTTATCCTTTCAATCCTCCACATCCCAATAGTTAAACACCACATTGGTGGCGCCATTGATCATAAAATACCGGGGAAGGGAATAGTTTCCTTCCCCGCGTATATATGCGCCGATGCCCGACTGACAGGCAGATAAGACGACTTTTTTGCATTGGCTTTTGTACTTCATGAGTTCATACCCATACAAGCTATCCAGCCCACCAGATTTCGTCCGCAAATACAGTTTGACATCATCTTTCTCGGCACTATTGGCGAGGCCGTGTAATGCCAGATGAATGTATTGTATATTGGTATCCTGATACGCCTTGATAAAATTGGCTTTGGTGGCGTTTTTGCCTGTGTATATTTTTGCTTTTGGGTATTTTTTAGCCAAAGCCATAACTTCTTTATATGTTCCGGGTAGTTCTGTCAGTTTTGTTCTGGTTTTGGATTTGATGGTTTCCACATCTGAAAATGCAAATAATGCCACATCTTTATTACCGGAAACATCATCTAAAAATTTATGCATCAATCGTATCGTCGGCAAGTGAATAATAGCATATTTTTCATCACCCAATATGGGATCTAACGGAAAACGATGGTAAACGCCATCAGGTATATAAAGTATCCTTTTTGTAAGTCCGGATCTGATGTTTTTTGGAAGCAGGCTTGAAAGCCATGGATTGTGTGTAAGATCTTTGTGTCTGTTGGCTTTTTGAAATATGTTTAAAAGTGTATCTGACAGTTGTGAAAGGTTTGCTGATGTGGTTTCTTTCTCAATAAAAACACCATGGCGCGTAATCAAAGTATAATACCAATGATTCGGAGTTTCGTCCAGCATCAGGATACAGGTACTGTCATCGGGCAGTTCTTCCATCAGGTTGTCTGTTTTCAATTCATCTTTTATCAACCCTTCTGTGATGAATACGGTATGCTTTAGTTCGATCTCTGTCTCCAGGGCCGTATATTCATCTATCAATTTGTTAAAATTTCTATTGTTTCTGAGGCCTTTCCTTTTTTCTTCCTTAATGGCTGCCCTCAGCTTAAATTCCTTATTGGTAATTTCTTCAGATAATATTGTTTGCCTTCGTGCCATTCGGATATCCCGATACATTAGGCTGTTTTTATTTTTGTCACTATAGTTGATAAATATTTCCAGATGTTTTTGATTACCCGTTTTTTTCCTTAGTTCATAATGCACATCCATACCTAGATGGAAAAACTCCTGTCCGCTTTCAAGATAAAACTGTAAGATGGCATTTTCTTCAGCCACTTTAAACTGTCCAAACATCACCTCATCCAAAACATCAAGGTATGCTTTTGCCTGAAGTAGAGAAGATAATTGTCCAGTATGTTTATATTGTGAAAAGAAGATATTTGCACATCTCAACCCTGTGACAAAAGAATATCCTTTACCTACAGAAATATGCGCCATCATACTTTTGGTATTATACCTTTCAAATGCCTCATTTTTTGCCATATAAACCAAAGCTTCTGCGTAATCACCAAGATTTTCATAACATTGAGACAATAAAAAGCAAAGTGTAGAGTGTCTTGCAGAATTAGTATTTCCATTTTTTATTTCCGATTCCAAAGCTGTTTTCAAATATGGAATAGCCTTTTTATATAGGTTGGTTTGTGTATAAAACTGACCATACCACCGATTCATTTCTATATAATCCCTGCCACAAATTTGGATATTTTGATTTATTAAATTGGCAGTAATATGCCACATCGAGTCATTTGCTTCGATCATATACTTTACCAGATATGACTTCATTAAATTTTGATATAACTCGGGCTGGTTTTCAGATTTGCAGTAAGTTAAACCCATTTCTATGTCTAGGTTAGTTCCTTGAATATCTCCTTCCCGGAACATCATAAATGCCCTGTTGGCGTAGGCTTTTGCAATATCTACACTATCATTTTGGGGAAGATATCTATCAAATTCAAAAAGCAAATTTGCATACCTTATAGCCAGTAGATTTTTACGTTTATACGTACAAAAAGAGGTAATTAATTCTAAACACTCCTGATATATCGGCGTAATCATTTTCGTTTTTTCAAAAGCTTCTTTTGCGACCATAAGATAATACCAGGCTGAATCTAAATTATTTTTGCGTTCGTATTGATACCGCGCTAACAAATAAGCAGCGTGTCCTTTAAAATAATTTGATTTCGCATCCTGTAATGATTGGCTGATTTTATCTATATGTTGGAGCGTTTTCCCTGAATTCAGTTCATACCACGACCATTGCAGACAGGTAGCATAATGATTTATCTTGTTCTTGGATATGATAAGTTGGTCATATAAATTCCTTACAATGGAGCTATCCTCAGATATTTGAATTATTTTACTTTGGATATAATGTTTTTTTATGGGGCCAATGCTGTTTTGTTGAAGTGTTTTTATGTAGATCTGTAATGCAAGACTATCTTTCCCGCAAAAATGTAGTGAATCTGCTGTCAGAATTACTTTGTTATCGTGTATTTCCGGCAAAAAAATGAGCTCCTGAATAAATACAGGTCTCTCCTTTTCTAACTTGCAAGCCGACATGGTCAGTAAAAGAATATTTAAAAGAATAGTTGACCATGTTACAGACAGTATGACTTGATAACCAACCATAACATTAAATATTGTAAAATAAATCCGCAATCATTTCCAATATTTTAGTTTATTCGACTTATTTCATTGATCAGGTTCATCTCCGCCCACTGCAACAAAATAATCGTCTTGGCATCGATGATCGATCCGCTTTGTAATAATTGCTGAATTTCGTCATACCCAAACTCCAGAATTTCAATATCCTCCTGCTCAGATAATTCTCCGCCGCCTTCATGCACTTTCAAGGAAGCTTCATATTTTGCAGTATAAAAATGAATCTTCTCCATGTGGGCACCAGGTGTAGCAAAGGCTTCATATATTTTTACCACATCTTTGACTATATATCCGGTTTCTTCTCTTATCTCCTTGATGATGGCCTCTTGAGGATGTAACTCGTCCAGCATTCCGGCACAGCACTCGATGATAAATCCATCTTTGTGACCGTGCAACAATGCAGGTAATCTAAACTGGCGAATCAGCAGAATTTTTTTATCTGTTGGATTGTAAAGCAATACCGCCGCTCCATCACCACTATTGTATATCTCGCGTACCTGTTTTTCCTTGTTTCCATCCTGCCTTGTATAATCGATAATATATTTTTTGAGTGTTGACCATCCTTTATAAAGTGTAGAATCAGACAAAATTTTAACTCTACCAGCCATCACCATCAAGAATGTTTCCCAATCCTCCTAAAACACTTCCCTCATCTTTGCGTCCATATCCCCCTGCATGTGTCATTATTCTATCAGCCAATCGGCTGAACGGCAATGTCTGAATCCATACATTTCCGGGCCCGATTAAACTGGCAAAAAATAATCCTTCACCACCAAATATTGCATTTTTTATGCCTTTAACAAAAACAATATCATAATCAACTGTTTGCGTAAATGCAACAAGGCAACCTGTGTCAACCCGGAGATGCTCACCCGCCTTTAGCGTTTTTTCTATGATATATCCTCCTGCATGCATAAATGCCAATCCATCGCCTTCCAGTTTTTGCATGATGAAACCCTCACCACCAAAAAACCCGCGCCCCAGTTTTTTTGAAAATTCTATGCCGACACTTGTTCCTTGTGCAGCACACAAAAACGCATCTTTCTGACAAATGATTTTACCATCATAGTTACACAGATCAAGCGCAATAATTTTTCCCGGATACGGAGATGCAAAAGATACCTGCGCCTTACCACTGCCCTGATGCGTAAATGCCGTCATAAACAATTTTTCTCCTGTAAGCAATCGTTTTCCGGCACCCATTATTTTACCAAGCAATCCCTGATCCTGGCCCGAACCATCACCAAAAATAGTTTGCATCTCTATTTCTTCATCCATCATTAGCATGGATCCGGGTTCCGCAATCACCGTTTCTCCCGGATCAAGCTCTATTTCCACATACTGCATTTCTTCTCCAAAAATTCTGAAATCTATTTCATGCGTGTTTTGCATATTCATATCCAATGTATTTATCAGTTTAAAATTACAAATAAAAGGCTTATGCCCGTATGATGCAAATTAAATTTATATTGTTTATCGTACAAATATTTTAAAGATTTGATTCTTTCAGTTTTTGAAATGATTTGTTTTGATCATTTTCCAATATTACTTCTAGCCTGAAAAAAATATTATTTTATACATTATAAAGCACTCTTCAAAGAGGCGGACGGATCGTTTTTATATGTTCTGCCTTTATTCTGACAAGTTTCTTTTCCAGGAATAATTTTGAAGGTATAATAATACAAAATGAAATAATCACATTAACATTATTTAATTTGAATCGGATCTATTTTCAGTATCTGCTGTTCAATCGGTTTTATGATTACACCCTTACTGTATTGGTACATAAACTTTTTAAAATAGGCGGTGATAATAAGTATTTATTGTCAAGGTATAAAAATATCTGTATTTTTGCATAAAATTTTACAGGTGCTGAAAAACTCTTTTATTTTTATATGCCTTGTTTTTTTATTGAATTCCTGTGGTCCGAAAGTTATTTATTCCCACAAAAAAAAGATTGAAGGCCTTTGGATGTACAACCAACCAGTACAATTTGAATATGAAGTTTTAGATACCACTAAAGCGTATGATCTATTTCTAACGATATCTCATTCCAGTACATTTTTAAATGAAAATGTATATGTCAAAGCCACGACGCTCTTTCCGGATGGTAACAAAACCTCAAGTCCGATTTCACTTCAACTCGCAAACCAGGATGGTGAATGGGCCGGCAAATGCGACACAGAGGAGTGTGAGACGGCTATCGTGTTGTCACAGGCTGCCTATTACAAAAAACCGGGAAAATATGGTTTGATTTTCGAACAATTCTCGAGATCAGACAGCCTGGAAGGAATCAGAGCATTTGAATTAAAATTATTGGTTTCGGAAAATTAACTTTAGATGAAGCATACTTCATTGGATAAAATCATACCCTATCTGCTTTGGCTTTGTTTTATTTGTCTTTTGGCATATTTAAAATTTATCCACCATGAATTGTGGAAAGATGAATGGCAAGCCTGGTTTGTAGCTAAAGATAAAAACCTGATTGATATCTTCTCATTTTTATACTATGAAGGTCACCCGGCCCTTTGGTACGTATACCTTAAAATATTTACCGTATTTACTCCGTGGATTGAACCTGTCATATTAATAAACACCGCCCACCTGATCACTGTTGGGCTGGGTTTATATTTTCTTTTTGTTAAGTTCAGAATGCCCCTCTTTCTCAAAGTATTGTTTGCTTTATCGTATTTTGTTTTTTTTGAATATGGGTTAATTAACAGGGGCTATTTTTTGGTAATATTATTTACTTTTTGGGCGGTTTGGCTCTTGAGTCAGCAGAAATATTCAAGGTGGCATATGGGTACCATATTGTTTTTGTTATGTCAGACCGAGGTATATGGTGCATTTATAGCCATTTCCCTGGGCTTTTTCATCTGGCTTAAATACGATAAACTTCCTCTGACATCAAAAATAAAAGAGATAACGGGCCTCATTTTGGGCTTAGGTATATTTTTTATTTCTGTTTTTCCGAGAAGTGCCGGCCACGTTGCTAAAACACGCGGAAAGGAGTTAGACTTTTTTGATAGCGTACTTACTGCATTTCAGGGCAACCTGTCAAATACCTATCTTATTGGTTCTACTAACGATACGTTTACTTATGGCTGGACCAATATTGGTGTTCTTCTTTCTGTTTTTTGTCTTTTTTGTTTGTGGTACATATTTAGAAAACACCCCAAAATAATAGCCACCTATGCTTTATTTCTTCTGATGATGATTTCTTTTAGTGTATTGTTTTTTCTGGGAGGAATCCGTCAGTGGGGTATTGGATTTGTTTTTTTAATTGCTGCCATAGAATGGCTTCAGTTAGACTTCCTGAAAGAAAAAGTATCAACCTCCATGCTGACCCTATTTTGTATTTTTAATCTGGTTCATGGGTTTAGGGCTTGTGGTGAAGAAATAAAGTTACCCTTTACGAATGCGGAGAAAGCAGGTCTATTTATAAAATCAAAAGTGCCACAAAAAGTACCTGTTGTTGCCATAAACAAGTTTGAAGCAACACCTGTAGTTGGTTATGCCGGCCGTAATTTTTTTGAATTGCCACAAGGCGTTGAATTCAGTTATTTCCGTTGGGTAGACAAAATTTACCTGCCAACGGAAAGCGAACTTAAATTATTTGGTAAATTTAAAAATGTCGGCGGCATTGTTATTCTGTCTCCAAAACCGCTCGATGTCCAACGTTATCCAGCGGTTCAACTTTGGCAAAAATTTGATACCTTAAATTATAAAAAAGAAAATTACTATTTGTATTCCCTTGCGGTAAAATAAAATTTTACCCTTTATTTCAATTATTGCCCCTTTCGGTTAAGATAATGGTATTCATTTGTTTTAGAACGCTCTTATACTTTTTCAATATTTTAAATATATATCAGGAACTATAATTTTGAAATTACTCGTCCCTTCACCTCTATTGATGATTTAGTAAATGAGCTTCTTGAATGAAACAATAAGATATTCAGTTTTCATTCGTCATTGGTTTTATTGACCGTATTTCAGAAGCTATTTTTACACTTCATAGATGAAAACTGAAACATGAAATATTTTTAGTAAAAATAGTATTGCCGTATACATTACAATGGTCTCATGAATAGTTATTCATTATCCGTTAAAATTGGTATTATTAAATCATATGCCACAAAACCGGACTTCATATCAGTCTAATTAATCAGTAATTGTCATGAAAAAACCAATCTGGAAATTAGGCCTGTTGATTTTGCCCGTTTTATATTTATAATTTTTGCCCACATTCCTACAAGAAAAATGATAGTAAACAATCATTGCTTACTATCCTTATAAATTTTTATACTATATGTTCAGATTAGTTGATATTGAACCTCAAAGTAATTCCCGATCTAATGGTTGTAACTGGAAATGACAGGGATGTTCTTGGTGTAACTTTTGAATAATCAAAATAAAAACGCAGCGCCAGATTTTTATTCACATCATATTCAATGGTAGGATTCATGGTAACCGTCTTACTTCCTCTGTCTGCCTGTGCGTCTATTCCGGTTAGCAGATCGTATATTTGTGAAATGTCATCCCTAAGGGAATAGCTGAAATTGATTCGGACATCTCTGCTTTTTGGAACTGAAGTTCTGTTGTTGTTCGGTTTTGCAGTAGGGTCCGGAGCCGGATTTAAATCGTCTGTTTTTGTATCATCGTCCTTTTTGGCTTTCTTTTTTGCCTTCTTCTTTTTGCCGAACATTTTTACATCTTTGATGATATATCCACCTCCAATCACTATTTCTTTACCTTTGTTTTCTCTCAATTGAGTGATTCCCAATTCCAGGTTTCTGGTCATCTTATACTCAAAATCCAGCTTCATATCCTTGACTGTTTTGACACTAATCCCAATTACCGGAACAAATTGTTCCTGAATACTCACAGCTGGAATTTCTAGTCGGGAATAATAGTTATTATTGGGCGAAAGCTCCAGAAACGGATCATTCGCATTATAATTTGGTGAAGTCTGGAAATTACTCACCCGGATAGTAGAAGAATAACCATGTTTGATGGTTATATTTGAAAAGATGTCTTTAAACATTTTCAACTTGGACAATCCATTATAATTTAATTGCCAGTTTGGTTTTGGAATGTAGGTGTTACTGGAAAAAACCTTTTGTTGATCCAGGGCAATATCAAATGCCGAAGTACGGGTATAGGCAGCAATAAATGCCGGGACGGTCACACTATTATGTGATGGACCATAACCGGATACATACGCCGGATCTGATGGATGGACACCTGGGTTCTCTATGTTCGGCAGTCTCCTGGAAATTATTTCCCTGTTTTCCTTAAACTGATTGTATAAACCAAAACTGTTACCAAATAAGGTGTTTATAGCCAGAAAAGAGGCGTCAAATGAACCAACATCGTATCTGGCAAGCTGGAGAAATTTATCTTCCCCATCCATCTTTTTATTTCTGAATACTTCAGTATGACTTTCCTGATAATTCTTTTTAAAAGTAACGTCTACACTAAAATCCCTGAATGGCTCGATCAATAATTTTGCATCAAAAGATTGCCGTTTAGTTTGGGTAAGGGCATCGTTAAAATTATAACTTTTATTAAACCAATCCTGATTTCTTTGCAACCAGTTATTTTCCCCTGATATTCTGGGCTGAATCCCTGAAATAAAATCCCATCCGGGTGCAGTAAATCCTTCATTTTGGCCCAAAATTTTTGATTGTTGCATAAATCCGGGTATTAACGTCGTTCGTTCATCCTTAAAATTAAACTTAACAGACCGGATTAGCATCAATGGTCGTAATAACACTCTTTCTGCCAAAGATGGATCCCGCGGTTTATCCTCTTTGTCCGTCTTTTTTTTGCCTTTATCTTTATTATCCTCCTCTTCTTCCACCGTTCCTTCCGGTTTTTTTAACTGCGCTTCATCTTTATCTTTGGAGGAAACTGTTTCTTTTTTCTTTGTAGGTTGCTCGGCTTTTTTCCTTGAAGTCCTGGGTGCTTTACCTGTTTCAATAGATTTTAAATATTCTGATTTAGTATATAATTTACTAAAGTCAAATGTTACATTAAAACCTGCGTTTTGGCCATTCCTGATGGTGTTACCCAATGGAGTACCGAAATCATCAATGGTGATAAGGCTACCTCCTTCCCATCCATATTCTGCCTTATAATCGGCACCGGCATTAATCCACTCCAAAATCGGAATGCTTTTAAACGGTAGTTTATAATTAAGCGAAACATTGTGATTATAACTTTTACTTCTTCCGAGATTCCTTAGATTCTGGTTCCTGTATTTTTGAGGATAAAGCGGATCGTCAATGACATTTAATGTTACATTATTTCCATTTTTATCGAACCAATCTCTGTCTTCAGGAGTGTCCGCAATGCCTGCCTGCCTGATCTGATCAATAATGGAGGTGCTGTTAGCTCTGAAATTAAAACGAAGCGATTTTGTAAAATCCCAATCCAATACGTAATTTCTTTCCCACCTGAATCTTTTATCGTCAAAAATAAAAACAGGGGTCTGGGGCAGCCGGAATGTTCGGGAATTGTCCTGGTTTATCATTCTGCTGGTAAAAGAAAAATTATTGGGCAGCAGGCTAAAATTAAATTCAGATAAAATCCTTAACGCCTTAACTTTTATAAACTTTAACGGTTCAATATATGTCGTTTTTCTGGAATAAATATAGTCCAGACCCAGGGATCGTTGGGTTGTTTTATCTTCCTTAATGATTGGGTCCGATTTTGTGTTTTCTGTAAATGCATAGGATACGGCAAGGTTGGATGGAGACCATGGTTTTCCGGTGCCTCCGGCTTGCGTTTTTACATTGGTTACATTAAATGTTTTAATCGTTACCTCTTCTCTGGCCACTTCGCGGATTGAATCTCTTTTTGAAGTGTTTTCTATCAAAGATAATTTTTCACCTACTTCAATATCCTGATCAAAAGGATCAAATTGCGGGGTGATAAATGTTTTTTGATATTGGGCATATACCGGAATGGAAAGTTGTAGTGATTTTGGCAATATTTTTCCAGCGTCCACATTGGCCGCCACATCATACTGAATGGTTTCTTCCCTGTTTCTTTCCAAAAGGCGTTTATCCAGTGCTCCGTATCCTATACTGCTGTAATTGCCCGATACATTAAGTTCTCCCAGATCTGCCATCTGAATTTGCAACTTTGCCTGTGCTGCTACCCCTCCGGATTCATCAAAACCTGTAACCCGCATTTCATTGACCCAGATTTCACCATTATAAAGCACGTCTTCTTTATTCAGGTTTCTGATAGCAATCTGAAATACTTTTACTGCTCCTAAAGAAGGATTACCCACCATTCTGATTTTATCACCTTTTAAGGGGTTTATTGCCATTTCAATGGTATCCCTGACAGGGATATTGTTTTTTATTCTGAACCTTTTTAATTCAAGCAAACTGTCCAGCGGAATATTAATATAATTATGTGTAGGCCATACGTTTTCCTGCGTGTGTTGTGAAGGAAGCCCACCTTGCTCTTTCGAAATAACTAAAGGCAGTTCGTATTCATAAAAATTATTTGCCCCTTTAGTTTTTAGGTTTGTATTGTTACTATTGTCAAAATCCTTACCCAATCTAACTACAATGGCAAGCGTACTATCTTTAATCTCCGGACCATCGTTGGCTCTTTCCGCGTGAACAAATAACTGCAATCGCTTATACAGTGCCAGATTAACATTCGCGAGTTTGGTCATACTGACTTCACAATCATCAGGTAGTCTTTTAAATTTCATTACCATAGACCGTTCGTCCTGAAGCAGGTTGGCAAATGTTCCGAATGCCTGTGTTCTGACAACACCTTTGGGTGTAACATAGTTAAAAGGCAGTTTACCGGAATTTTCTTCTATACCTACATCATCAATACTAAATTCAATGGTTTTGGGATCGAAGTCTGTTGTACAATTGGGTTTTTGTTTTCTCCACTGGCTTCTTTGAAGCTGAAAATCTGCCAACCGGAATGTCTTAGGTGTCTTAAAATTGGTCAGATACAATCGCATAAATTGAATTGCCCGGTATCCTGATATACCATTGACTGGAACACCGGCAGCAATCGGAACCTGAAACCTGTACCATTTCTCCTTTTTACCGCTGGGTGGGGTCACAATTGTTGTTTGCCTGAAATGGTTTCCTAAAATGGATGTATCCAATTCATTCGAGCCCGGAAGTTTTTTGATCTTAATTTTATATTCGTAAAAGGCTTCTGTCTGATCCAATGACTTATTATTGTTTATATCCTCTGTATCCGGATATCTGTTGCCTCTTACAAACTGATTGGTATTGCTGTTATTGAGAGGTGCATTTCCCTGAGGACCATTGAACCGCTTCATTCTGTTGAGCAGGCTTGGTTCGGAATCCAGAGAATTATCATTAAAAAATAAAAAGTCGTCATTCGCCGGATCTGTAACTACTTCACTAAGACTGGCCAGATTGTTTTCCTCCAGCCATGACTGAAACTGATTTTGTTCCTGCTGATTATTAAGACCGTCAAATCCCAAATCCTGATTACTACCTTCCCTCAAGTCAAAACCATTCACTAATGGTATACTTACTGTTGCTCTACCATAGGTGGTTGTGGTCGTGGGTACTTTTCTTTGTGTGGTAGGCAAGGCGTTTTCAAAATATAGAAAATTGTCTTTAATAATATCTTCTGAAATACTACCCAGATTAAAAATAATTTCACCTTCTTCGTCCTCAGGATGTCCTTCGCTGCCATCCTCCCGGTCCATAAATGGATTGAGCATCCAAAATTCAATACTTTCGTAATTGGCAGCTTCAAAATCAGAATTTTGGAAATACCTCATTATTCCACCCCACCTGCTTTCAGGATTATTTAATACAATCTTATTATCTCTTTCGGAAAATCCACTGCTATATCCCGGATATCCACTCCTCTTTTCAAAATTATACGGCCCTCTTTCCGAAGGATAATAACTGAGATCAAATGTAAAAAACTGTTGTTGTCCGGGTTGAACCTGCCGATTAGTAAATAATTCTTGCTGTAACACCGTCCTGGTATAAGGATTGATATTGTCCTGTTGCGTCCTTCTGGTGCCTAAATCGAGCACATACCAATTTAATTTTGCCCTATTGGATCCATAGGTCAGGTTGTTATCAAGCGTCGCTTCAGCAAATTGATTGACAGACAATGCCGTTGTCGAAGGTGTACTGGCAAGTGTCCATTGATTATAATTAAACCCACCCAGATTAAGGTTTGTTATCGCCCCTTCAAAATCATCAATATTTGCAATTCCCGTATCGTCAAATGTCGTATTAATGGCTTTGGAGTGACCTGGTATGATACCTGCTACTTCTGCAGTTAGATTTATATTGGATTTTTCCTTAGTGGAATAAAAAGGTAATTTGTCTATCAGTTTGGTTACCCATGGTGCCTCATCATTGTAGTTATAATCTAAACCAAAAATACGGTTATTGATCGGGTCATCACCCAGATTTACCTTCTGTGTAAATGGTCTTTCATACAATCGCAGGTAGGTGGCTCCTAGGCTGGACTTTTTACTGAATTGATATTCTGCCCTTAAACCAAGCATGTTTTTTTGCTGGAGGCTAAATAGTGAATTATCTTCAAATCTAACATCGATGGGCGTGCCTTGTGCCAGATATGTTTCATTAATGATTCTGAGTCGTCCAAGAGAATAATCAATTTCATAATCCTGCCCTTCAACCAATTGTTTTCCGCCGGCAGAGACACGAACTGATCCCTGAGGCACAAATGGTCCTAATGGAATTTCGCCGTTGTTCGCTGTTGATTTTACTTTTCCGATCATTCTGAACTTATTTTTAGTCAGGTTTTGAGCGGCAATACTTATACTTGTATCATACAGTTCCTGATACCTGTATTTGTTTATCAACAGGTTTTCATCAATATCAAGGGTTTCCACTCCCAGAGACTTTTTAAAAGACTCAACACTGATGTGGCTGCCAAATGGCTCCAGAATAGGAAGAACAATACTTCCGCTTCTTTCTATCACTGTCACACCCTGTATATAATCAAAATATCCATCCGGCTGAGGGTCGCCAAATCTGTTGAGGCGGTCCAGATTAAAGAACTGCAATAAAGGCATCTTCTTTAATGCACTTTCCGGCAGGAATTTTTTAAGCGTTCCATCGTTAAAATCATCTTCATAAAATATATCAAACTCAAAATCCTGCTGGTTGAGTTGTGTTGTCCGCAGATTATAAACATTTTTCATCATCAGATCCCACATAGGTGATGTCGTGGTCTGGTTCGTTGACTTAAGAAGTTTAACAAAAAAGACTTTAGGTGGCTCTACGCGGGTAGTGTCTGTCTGACTTCCGGGTTGAACTGATGAAGCAGATAATTGTCCTACCTGATAAAGCGTGTCGCAATTGGAGGTGTAATAGTAATTATATGCCACACCCAAAACCTGATTAGGACGCAGCCTGATATTCAGGGATAAAGTTCCAAGTTTAGGATGATAAGTATATTCTGAAGACGACAACCTTCTTCCTCTAAACACTTCAAAATCCCGGGTTCTCTTTAAATTAAATTCAGGACCTGTCAATTGTTTGGCTACTTCATCAATATCGACAATATCTTTACTTTTTATTATTTTTCCATAAATATTGTTTGCTCCATTTCTTGGAAGACAATTGTTAAAATCATCTTGTGCTTTACAATTAACAATGGTATAGGCCGGATTTGAAGTTAATTTTGAAATATCGGGCTCACCAAGATCCGCAATGGCTGCCACCATTGTTGAATTATCCTGATATTCCGGTCTGTCGTCTGAAATCCAGACTTCAATCTGAGCTATCTGGTGTGGTGTTCCTATATATGGAATATTTGACAGGTTTCTTTCATAAGCGCTTCTGTTGTAGTGAGATAGAAAAAAGTGTCTGTTTTCATCGTATTCATTGGGAGTAATGGTAAATTCCTGTACCGAAACGCCTTTTTCAACCTTAATGCTACTGGATTTTGATCTTTGTTGAGACATCAGGGCTGTAATTCTCAACCTTCCAAATTGCAATTCGGTTTTTAGTCCAAACAAGCTTTGAGCACCCTGAATCAGATTCCCTCTTAGAGGAAGACTAACGTTACCGGCCTCTATTTTTTTAATAATGTCATCTTCTGAAAAAGCATCTGAGTCAAAAGCAAGTTTAATTTGCCGGTCAAAGTCAAAAGTTGATTGTGTGTCGTAATTAAAACCCAGATCCAGTTTTTTACCAATTTTACCATCGACGTTCATTTTAATCAGGGGAGTAGGAAAATCTGGCTGACTTTGCCTTTGAGCCTGAATTGGCAATTGGGGGTCGTCTCGTCGGCTGTATAACCAACCAATACTCAGGTCAACACTTCCCTGGGGCTGAATATTTACTTCAGTTCCCCCAAATAACCGGTCAATCAGACTGTTTTTAAGTTCAACTTTATCCATAGGATTGACTTTGCCCGTCCTGGATTTTTTATCCGATTTAATTCCTGCCAGGGTATTAAAGTATTTTCTTTCCTGCTCTTTCGCCATATAATCCATATACTCCTCAAAAGTCATATATGTCGGCGTCCGGTAGTATTCATCCCCTATTTTTTCCATGATGATGTAGTTACCAGTGACCGGATCATATTCAACTTTCTGATTGATTTCCTTGGTCGTTACATCAAAAGGATTGTTTTTGTGATCTGTAATAAAATCACCTTTTCTGTCCACCAGGGGAATGGTGTCAGTCGTTGAATTTAATATGATAAAATCATTTAAATATGGATCTGGTAAATTTCTGGAAGGTAATTTACCGAATAAGCTTAAAACAGCTCCTAAACTCAAACCAACTATTAATAAAATCTGTTTAAAACTCATAAATCTAAAATAATAATTTAGCTGATACCGTATATTTATGGTAAAGATGCCGGATGTACATCAGTGATAAACGCTATTTTTCCGGTTGTCGTATATTTTAGTCATAATAATTATTGAAAATCAGCTCATTTGTTTTAAAACCAGCTTTATCAAATCTTCTACCTGTGTGATATTGTTGGTTTTTTCCATTACAAATTTAATTTGCTTTTCAACTGCCGGTTTTGGAAATCCTAAAGCAATTAGTGCCGAAAGTGCTTCATTCCTTATCGTACCCGTTTCCGGGGAAAGCAAAATAATCTGTTCATTTCCGGTTTCTTTAATTACTTTATCTTTCAGGTCTAATATTATTCTTTTGGCCGTTTTAGGTCCAATGCCTTTTACTTTTCCTAAGGCAACCGCATTTTCATGAATAATGGCCGTTTTAACTTCATCCGGCGTCATATACGATAATATCACCCTGGCAGTATTGACTCCCACTCCGGATACAGATATAAGCAGCACAAACAATACCCTTTCTTCATCATCAAAAAAACCATACAGGGATTGTTCGTCCTCTTTGACATTCAGATAAGTAAAAATTTTAACTTTATCCAGTTTCTCAAGCTTTGAATACGTATTGAGGCTTATATTTACATGATAACCCACCCCATTACAGTCAACATAAATATATGTTGGTGTTTTGTGTGTTATTATTCCATTGAGATATGCTATCAATTTTTGTTCTTTTAATTGAATATAAAAATTTGTTGCCTTTTTTGCAAAAAGTATTAATATTCTGCAATAAACCGCAAAGATATTTAAAATTATATATTCTAAAGAAACTTAATATGAAAAAAGTAGATTTACTTTTGGCTGCGGTTTTTTTCCCAGAGCCAGGCAGAGCGCATAATATCTTCTACAGTCATCCTGGGTTTCCATCCCAGATTTTGTTCGGCTTTTGTATAGTCAGAATATATGGACACAATATCACCGGACCTGCGAGGGCCGGATTCATAGTTTAATGATTCTCCTGTTACTTTTTCAAAAGCATGGATTATTTCCAATACTGTCAGACCATTGCCAATACCTACGTTATAAATATCTACCGGAAATTGCTGTTTGTTTTCAAATATATACTTAAGGCTTAACGTATGCGCTTTGGCAAGGTCAGTAACATGAATGTAATCCCGGATACAACTTCCGTCACGGGTGGGATAATCCGTACCAAAAACAGTTATTTTTTGACGTTTGCCAATGGCTGTTTCAGTAATAACCGGTACCAGATTTTGGGCCGCATTGATGGGCGATTCGCCCAATAATCCGGAAGGATGTGCCCCTGCCGGATTAAAATATCGCAGTAAAATACTTTTCACTTCACTTTGAATCAGGCTGTCTTTAATAATCTGTTCTCCAATTTGTTTTGTCCGGCCATATGGTGACGACGCTTCACCCAAAGGGGTTTCTTCGTTAACAGGACTATGGGTTACATCTCCATAAACAGTGCAACTTGAACTAAATATAAATGCTTTTACACCGTATTTTATACTCAGATCAAGAATGTTTATCAATGACTCAATGTTGTTTCTGAAATAAAGAATGGGTTTTTGTACTGACTCCCCAACTGCTTTTAGTGCAGCAAAATGGATAACTCCTGTGATATCAGCATGTTGCCTGAATATTTCTTCGGAGTCGTTCAAATTACATAAATCAATATAAAAAAAAGGTACGTCAACACCGGTGATTTCCTTTATAGCCTTTAGTGGCGTTTGATCAGAGTTGATTCCATTATCGACACATACAACATCATACCCGCTTTCAATCAAATCTATGATGGTATGACTACCAATATATCCGGTTCCGCCAGTAACCAGTATTTTTTTTTTCATTTTTCAAACTTATATATCATATGGATACTACTACCTAAGTTCCTTTCTCAGCCTGGCCACGGGAATATTCAGTTGCTCCCTGTATTTAGCTATGGTACGTCTGGCAATGTTATATCCTCTGTCAGATAAAATTTCCATTAATCTTTCATCCGACAAAGGCTTTGTTTTATCTTCTCTGGTCACTTCATCATTTAATATCGTTTTTATTTCCAGTGTTGAAACTTCACTTCCGTCCTGTGTTTGCATGGATTCTGAGAAAAAGTCTTTCAGTTTTTTTGTTCCAAATTCGGTTTGAACAAACTTGGAATTGGCAACCCTGCTTACTGTAGATATATCAAGACCGGTAACCTCTGCCAGATCTTTCAAAATCATTGGTTTAATTCGCCTGTCATCTCCGGTTGTAAAATATTCATACTGGTACTGCATGATGGCATACATCGTTCTAAATAAAGTGTCCTGCCGTTGTTTTATGGCATCAATAAACCATTTTGCCGAATCAATTTTTTGTTTTATAAAAAGTACCGCTTCTTTTTCGGGCTTTGTCGCTCTCCTTCCTTGTACCGTTTCTCTGTACCCTTTTAACATTTCCATATACTGGTCATTTATACGCAGGTCCGGTGCATTTTTGCTGTTTAGCGACAATTCCAACTCGCCGTCACGGTTATGAATAATAAAGTCCGGAATGATATACTGGCTACCCATAGTATTTCCCTCAACCGTACTTGCAGGCTTGGGATTAAGCTTTATTATCTCATCAATAGCGTCTTTCAGTTCGCCATCAGCAAGATTAAGCAGCTTTTTCATTCGTATGTAATGCTTCTTTGTAAATTCTTCAAAAAAGTCTTTAAGTATTCTAAGGGCGATTCTTCTTTCGACCAGATGTTTTTCCGGTTCCTTTTCCAGTTTATCTTCTAATTGAAGGATCAAACATTCCTGAAGCGTTCTGGCACAGATGCCGGCTGGTTCAAATTTTTGAATCTTTCTGATAATATTATTTACCTCATTCACATCCGTTTCAATGTTATGGGCAAATAACAGATCATCAACTATTGAGGAAGGTTCCCTTCTTAAATATCCATCCTCGTCTATTGAACCGATTACCTGATTTGCTATCACTTCTTCCTTTTCATTCAGATCCAATAATCCCAATTGACGCTCCAGGCTTTCATGAAAAGTATTTTCAACCGGTATCGGCATACTTCGCTCCTCTTCGTTGACAAAATCTTCACCTTTCATTTTATAGCTGGACGGATCATCATCCAGATATTCATTCAGATAATCGTCAAACTCAAATTCAGGTTCATTGTTTTCGTTTTCTCCCTCTGCCTCTTTAGTTGTTCCAAATCCTTCAGCATCCAGATCAAAAACATCATCATAATCGTCTCCTTCATCCAAAGCAGGATTTGACTCCAATTCTTCTTTTATCCGCTGTTCCAGGCTCGCTGTTGGTATTTGAAGCAACTTCATTAACTGAATCTGTTGAGGAGACAGTTTTTGCAACATTTTCTGACTTAGACTCTGCTTTAACATAAATCTTCTGTTTTATACTTTTGCACCATCCTTTTTACTAAAACACATGAAATTTCATCTGAGTTTCTTTATTTTAGTATAAATAGATTGTATGTTTACGGGGCAAATATAAAGGAATAATTTAATATATGTAAATATATTTTAATGTTTATATAATTTAATAATCAAGCACTAATACATAACCTTAATATTTAATTTGAAATGAATACCACTGAAAAGCTCGCCCGACTCAGAAATGTTATGAGACAAAATAACATTGATGCCGTTATTATTCCATCAAGCGACCCGCATCAAAGTGAATATCTGGCAGCACACTGGCAGGAGCGCGCATGGATTTCAGGGTTCACAGGTTCTGCCGGTCTTGTGGTAGTCACGAAAGACCACGCCGGACTTTGGACCGATTCAAGATATTTTTTACAGGCTGAAATAGAACTCAAAAATACCGGCTTTGTTTTACATAAAATGTACAATCAGTTTGCATCTCCTCATGTAGACTTTATCCTTGAAAACCTGCCCGCAGATTCAACCGTGTGTGTTAATGGTTTTATGGTTTCCAAATCTGCTCTGGACGGAATGAAAAAGTCTTTTGCGGAAAAAAGAATAAATATAACCCAGAGACTGGATCTAATATCTGAAATATGGAAAGACAGACCCCCGTTGTCTGATGCAAAAATAGAATATCTTGACGAAAAATTTGCCGGTTTAAATATTGCAGGAAAACTGGCAAAAATCAGAGAAATAATGCAACAAAACGGGGTTGGTAACCATCTGATTACTACACTTGACGACATTGCCTGGACTTTTAATATCCGTGGAAAAGATGTAGAATACAATCCGGTTGCCATAGGATATGCTGTTATCGGAATGACAAATGGTCACTTTTTTACAAACCCCTCCAAACTGTCTTCCGCTGTCCTGAAACAGTTTGAAAAACACCAGATTAAAGTGCATGACTATGAAAAAATGATTGCCTTTTTAAATAACCTGGACGTTAACTCCACCATATTGGTTGATCCAAATTTGTGCAACCAGGCCCTGTATGAGGCTATAAATTGTAAAATTGAGCTCGGTACTTGTATCCCTAAAACGTTAAAGGCCATTAAAAATGATACGGAAATAAATCATATCAGGGCGGTAATGAAAAAAGACGGGGCAGCGTTAGCCCATACTTTTAACTGGCTGGAGCAGACCCTCCTGGACGGAAAATCCGTTACAGAGGTGGAAGTAGCTCAAAAACTGGCTGAAAACAGGGCAAAACAAAAGTATTATCAGGGAGAAAGTTTTGGTGCAATCGTCGGTTATAAAGAAAATGGCGCCATAATTCACTATCACCCGGAACCTTCAACGTGCAAAAAAATTAAGCCGGACGGTATATTGCTTGTGGATAGCGGTGGACAATACTCTGATGGCACAACAGATGTAACAAGAACTTTTGCACTGAACACGCCCACAGACTATCAAAAAAAAGTATACACTTTGGTTTTAAAAGGCATGATTGCCTTGTCAAAAGCAAAATTTCCCGAAGGTACTTCAGGTGCACAGTTAGATACGTATGCCCGACAGTTTTTATGGGGTGAAGGACTGAATTATGGGCACGGTACCGGTCATGGTGTCGGATTTTATCTTAATGTTCACGAGCCTCCGCAAGGATTTGCCCCTGTCCATTCTGAAAGAGGACGTACCGCTCATTTACCGGGTATGTTGACAAGTAACGAACCAGGTTATTATCTGGAAGGGGAATTTGGCATGCGCATTGAAAATCTGATTCTCACAAAAAAATCCGATTTTTCCGGATTCCTCGAGTTCGAAACAGTTACCTTATATCCCTTTGATCACAACCTAATCCAAAAATCTCTTTTAACCAGGGAAGAAATCAACTGGATAAATGATTATCATAAAATGGTATATGCCGGGGTTGCACCTTATTTGAAAGGAGACCTCAAGGCTTGGTTCAAATTAAAATGCAAAAAAATTTAATCCTTTAAATAATTTAATCTGAGTTCGGTGAACTAACCCTTAATTTAAAATTACCTGACAAAAAATATGGGGAGGTAGTTGCTGTAAAAAAACTGTGCAAGTTGGCATTTGTGAGCCCGATAATCACTCCGGTTCACAATTAAAAAGAGAAATTGAATCTGGCTTAAAATCGGTTAGAACTCATATTAAATTTTTGTCTTTATCCACACTCTATTACTTTTTTCTTAACGCGGTGGTGGAATATCTTTTTTAGAATAATGTGTTTCCCTCTCTGGTTTCTTTTGGAAGGGAAAAAAATGAATGTTTAGTCCTTAATTAGTATTTATCTTTGACATCCTCCTGAATATTTTTGAGATAATTTATTATAGAATACCTTAAGTCCCTGCCGTCCACTTCTGCCCCCTCTCATTTCTGCTTTAAGCCAATTTTATTATATTCACTTTCGGGGCAGATTCTGGGTTAAAGCGTGGTTAAGGTGGTGTTATCGCGGAGTTATAACAACCCAAACCTATGGATAACGAATACGTAATCCGGGTTTAGCCCTACGGTTCTATGTTGTATTTCCAGTTTTAATAGTGCCTTTGCCTGAAACTAAAATAATGGCTTAGCTCTGATGCCACCATTAAATTTTTTATAAGAATGGTCTTTGTCTCAAAAAATAGTGTTTTGAGCTGCCAAAACATTTCTTTTAAAATTTAAAGGAAAATAGGGCAGGGCATTGTTATCTTCAAATCTGCAAGTGGAGCAAAATGTGAGGCAAAAGGTATATCTTTTTTTTATAAAATGTAAAACTGCTTTGATCTGAAATTAAATCGGAACGAAAGTTATATTTTTCGACCGAAAGCCGGAACTAATTTCGTTTTTGTCGCTGGAAATGCCTTTTGTAGCGGAATAAAATAAATTCGATTTAATATTAACTTCTGTGAAGAGGCCTCTTCAAAAAAAGGACTTCTATATTCCTTTTAAACGTTTTCGTTTATTTTTTTGTACCGTTATTTCTTCTGTTTGGAAACTTTTGAGCCCATTATCCTGAAAAATTATTCCATATGGCCCGTATATAACCCGGTCCATTTATAAAGTTACTGGCCGTTTATACTAAACTATTACTACCCAAAGTCCCTTCTCTGATCCGGCACACTGAAGCATCCTTTTTTACCTTCTTTAGATTCCGGTTATATTATTAACCGGGTGTATTAAAAATATAAACCTTTAATTCTGGATTTGTATGACAGTTTTCCATAGGATCAAAATTCCACTCCTTCAATACGAGCAGAGATCGATAACGCTCAAACAAAGAGAATAATAAACTTTTTTGACCTTCTTGTAAAAAGGGATTATCTGGACCAGATGTTATACTTTAGAATGCAATATATTGCCCGGAAACCATCTTTCCAATTGATTTTTTTACCTTCTGCATATGTCCTTCCGTAATAAGAAATTCCTACTTCATAAATTCGGATATCTGGAATTCGAGATATTCTCGCTGTCACTTCAGGTTCAAATCCAAAACGGTTTTCTTTTAAGTGCAGGCTTTTAATGATGTCGGACTTCCACATTTTATAACACGTTTCCATGTCGGTAAGATTAAGATTGGTCAATGCATTTGAAAAAGCTGTAAGCACTTTATTCCCTATCGAATGCCAAAAAAATAATATACGGTGCGGCTTTCCTCCCATAAACCTGGATCCGTAAACCACATCTGCAAATCCATCAAGAATTGGTTTCAGTAACAAATTAAATTCATTTGGATCATATTCCAGGTCGGCATCCTGAATGATAACCAAATCGCCTTTGGCCTCTCTTATGCCTGTATGAAGTGCTGCGCCTTTACCCTTGTTGATTTCGTGTTTATAGTATGAAATTTCTACCTCCGGGTGTGCCTTTTTATAATCAAATACTTTAATTTCTGTATTATCTTTTGAACAATCATTGACTACAATTATTTCTTTTTCAACGGCACCAATAAGTTGAACCGTTCTGACTTTCTCCAGAATAGTTTGGATTGTATTTTCTTCATTGTAGGCAGGTATAACAATAGACAGTTTGTGCGACATTCTAAATTGTATTTATATTAAGCGTTATATATCAGATAATTATAAACAAATCGTGTTGGCTGATAACGAACATCATCTGGTAAAAATATGCGGTTAACCAGGAATTGTTTACTTTCGTCGCCTTAAAATTTGTGTTTTCATCTTCTTTAAAAAGCAAAAGTATAAAAATGATCTTTCATTCTTTAAAAATAAGCAAAATTGTCTCTGAAACCGACGACACCAAAACTATTTATTTTAGTATTCCACCTTCCCTGAAGGAAGAATACGCGCATCTTCCTGGTCAATATTTAACTTTAAAAACGGAAATCAACGGCCAAGAGGTCCGAAGGGCTTATTCCATTTGTACTCCACCTGATGCGATGGAACCGGGTGTAACGGTTAAAAAAGTACACAAAGGGCGGATGTCCGTTTATCTGAATGAACAAATTAAAATTGGCGACCAACTTGATGTGATGACGCCGGAAGGGCATTTTATTCTAAAGCCCGATCATTTCAAATCAAGAGACCACTATTTTATTGCAGCCGGTAGCGGCATTACGCCAATCATGTCTATGATTCAAACCATTTTGGAAGAAGAACCCAAAAGTGTTTGTTATTTACTTTATGGAAATAGAAATGAAAATGAAATAATATTTAAAGCAGCTTTGGATGGCCTTGTTGTAAAATATAATGATCAATTAAAAGTTGAATATGTTATAAGCCGGCCCAATGAAAAAAAAGCAGAAGGGCTTGGTGGCTTTTTGGGTAAAAAAGTAAGCCAGTGGAAAGGCATTAAAGGTAGAATAAATGCTTCTGTGTGTAAATTGTTTTTATTAAATAACCCGCCAAGAACAACGGATAAACAATATTATATATGTGGACCCGGTGACTTTATTGAAAAAACAGAAGCCTGCCTGTTAGATTTGCACGTCGATAAAAAAACAATCCATAAGGAATACTTTTCTGCCACTTCTTCTGAAGGAAAAACTATTGAAAACGGTATTGCAAATGCAATAATTAAGGTCACATTAAAAGGTAGTACTTTTGATCTTTCTGTTCCTGCGGGTAAAACGATTCTTGATGTGCTCGTAGAGGCTAAAAAAGACCCTCCCTATTCCTGCACCAGTGGCGCTTGCTCTACTTGTATGGCAAAAGTTTCTGAAGGAGAAGTGAGTATGGACAGTTGTTATGCTTTAGATGATGACGAAGTAGCCGCAGGATACATTTTAACATGTCAGGCTCGCCCCAAAACCCCAAACGTAGTTTTGAGTTATGATGAATAAGTGATGCCGATTTACATAAAATTCGTTTTTAGATGCCAAATTGAGGAAATTTAACCTCTGTCAAATATTTAATTAGTTTACACCGTTGGCTCAGAAATTTTGGAAATATACCAATATTGCGGGAAGCGAATATATAGTGAGCTTATATCACGGAGCAGATACCGGACATATTGTATTATATTCCGGTCAGGAAATCATTAAAATTGATTTTTCTGTATATTCAGATAAAAAATATTTTTTTATGCTGGATGAAGACCTCATAGAATTACAAATTATATTTGAGGACAATACGGTCAGATATGTATTGATAAATGAAAATTCAAAAAAGGAAATACCCGTTTTTAAAAATACCAATCATAGATTACCAGAAAAAGTGACGTGGGTGGTTTTGATTATTTTAGGATTACTTTTTGTTCTCTTTATCCGTTATTTTTTAATGAAATAATCCAGCATTTTACATCAGCCTGGCATTGCCCCCTGGTTATTTTTAATAATCTTATGCCCTGAATAAAAACAACCATTTTAATGGTGTATGTGATACTGCACGAATTATAAATATAAAAATTTAACTGCTTTATATATTTCATTAAAAACCCACAGCATAAATAATACATTGGTAACGGATCAAATAAAAGAAAAACCTGGCAAATAAACTTTTTAAATCCGCTGGAAACATTTGCGTTTAAGCATGAAAAACGAAAGCAGTTAATCACCCTGATAAAAAAATTTTACATTAACATCCTACTGTTTCATGGTAAACAAAACCGCAGAACTTGACGAAATTGGAACAGGTTTTGTTTAAAATGTCTATATTTGTAAATAAAATAAACGTGCCTTTTGGATAAATTAGCTTTACATATAGAAAGTCTTATCTTTTCCGGAAATCCATCGATCAGCTTTGATGAAATTAAACAAGCGTTGGAAGAATGTTTGAATATCATCGTATCCGATGATCTTGTAGCCAGTGAAATCGGAAATCTAATGGAAAAATATGCTTCTGATGATTATTCATTTGAAATAATGGAAATTGGCGGAGGATTCAGGTTTATGACAAAAGGTGCTTTTCATCATGTTATTGGAACGCATCTCCGGCAAAACACCCATAAAAAACTTAGCAAATCTGCATTGGAATCCTTGGCTATTATTGCTTATAAACAGCCGGTAACTAAATCGGAAATAGAAGCGATACGGGGAGTAAACAGTGATTATACCATACAAAAACTGCTTGAAAAAGACCTCGTCGAAATTTCCGGAAGAAGTGATGGTCCAGGTAGACCATTGTTGTATAAAACGTCGGATAAGTTTACCGATTATTTCGGCCTAAAAAGCATAGAAGATTTGCCAAAACCTAAAGATATTGAACCTGTGGAACACCAAATTGGCGAACAAGCCCCAATTGAGGAAGAACAAAAAGTGGAAAAAACTATTATTATTAATGAAGAAGAGTAGTTAATTAGAAATTTTAAAGATGGAAGAAAAAATCCTGGTCAACAGAGTAGCCGAAAGTGGAATTATTACCATAAACCTGGAAGATTATTTTCCAAAAAACGAATTTGCCATTTTTGACATCAAAGATTACCTTTTTCATGGCCTTATCCTGAAGGAAAAGGATTTCAGAGAATCTTTAAAAAATCTGGATTGGTCTGTTTATTCAAACAAAATAGTTCTGATTGTTTGCAGTACGGATGCCATCATTCCTTTATGGGCTTACATGCTGATTGAGATTTGTTTATGTGATGTAGCAGCTGATACCTATCACGGCTCTGAAGAGGAATACTTAAAAATGTATTACCGCTTTATCCTTCAAAAAATAAATCCTTCACAATATCAAGACCAGCGAATCGTTATTAAAGGGTGTGGTAATAAGCCGGTACCCGCTTTTGCATATTCAAATATTACCGCCTTGTTAAAACCATTTGCTCAAAGTATCATGTTTGGCGAACCATGCAGTACAGTCCCGATTTTTAAACGCCCCCGTCAAATTTAATAACTGTTTTATACTTAAACCCATGAAGCCATATAACCGATTATTCCCGCTGTTCGGATTTTTTGCAGGTATCCTGTTTTCAATGCTAATCTTCCTGTCATATACTACCGAAAATGTATCGTTATCTAAATTTTTTGATCTTCCTCAGCAGATCAAGGCAGTTAATCTAAACCGGACATTTGAGTTTGCCGGCGAGCCTGTTCCTGTCAACGAAGACACCCGCGAAAGATTGGACAGAGAGCTAAGTGTAAATGCCTATTGGCAGTCAACCACCTTGCTCAATCTAAAAATGGCTCACAAACATTTTCCGGTTGTAGAAAAAATTTTGAAAGAAAATGGCATTCCCGATGACTTTAAATATCTGGCCGTAGCGGAAAGTGGTCTGCGAAACCTCACTTCTTCTGCCAGTGCAAAAGGATACTGGCAGTTTATGAAACCCGCTGCAACAGAAATGGGTCTCGAAATTTCGGAAGATGTAGACGAAAGAATGCATATTGAAAAATCAACTAATGCTGCCTGTGCATACCTGCGACAAATGTTTAAAAGATTTGGTTCGTGGACAAATGTGGCCGGTGCTTATAATGTCGGGCCTACTTCGTTTGCAAAAACTCTGGCGGAACAAAAAGAAAGTAGCTATTATGACATAAACGTAAACGATGAAACATCGAGATATCTGTTCAGGGTCATTGCAATTAAAGAGATTGTTAAAAATCCACAGGATTTTGGTTATTATCTTGAAGAGGAACACAAATATATACCACACCCAAATCTAAAACCCGTTTCTATTACCAGTACAATACCCAGTCTTTCCGATTTTGCCCACCAATATGGTATAACCTACCGAATGTTAAAGTACTACAATCCATGGTTAATTAGTACTAAATTAACGGTAACAGGCGGAAAAGAATACGTGATTTATATACCTGAAAAGTAATTAAAGTCCTAAGGCTTCAATTAATTGGCTGGAATGGTTCGCAGATTCTACATCACTTATAATGTGGGTAATTGTTGCATTTTCATCTGTAACTACCGTCGTTCTGTAAATTCCCAACACATCTTTCCCCATAAATTTTTTAGGGCCATAATAACCAAATGCATTCAATACCAGCAGCTCCGGATCTGCAATTAATGAAAATGGCAAGGTATATTTGTCAATAAATTTTTGATGTTTTTTGCTATTGTCCTTGCTGATACCCAACACTTGGTATCCATTTTTTTTAAAAATTTCATAATTGTCCCGAAGATTACATGCCTCTTTTGTACATGTCGGTGTGTCATCCTGGCCATAAAAAAACAAAATTGTTTTTTGTCCCTTTATCGATTCTGACGTTACAGGTTCTCCTTTTTCATTTACAGCACTAAATACAGGTATTTTATCACCAACTTTAACATTTCCGTTTCCGTGTTCCATTTTTACTGGGTTTAGTCATTTGGCTGAATAACATATATACGGGTTGAATGTTTTAGTAAAATCTTCTTTTTAATTCCGACTAAATGGCTAAAGTTTGTAACTTATTATGTCATTTTGACAGATTTTATAAGTTGGATAAAAATTTGATGTTATTTTACAAACAGAATTAAAAAAACATACTTTAAACAAAAATATAGTTACCAATGACATACGAAAACTTTACAGTCAACGCGCAGGAAGCTATCTTAAAATCACAGCAGTTGGCAGGTTCTCTTGAACAACAGGGTGTAGATACGATACACCTTTTAAAAGGAATTATTGAAACGGATGAAAAACTAGCAGAATTTCTGTTAAGTAAAATGGGGGTTAATCTTCCTATGCTTAAACGCGACCTCAATGTTGAACTGGAGAAATATCCAAAAGTTCAGGGAGGTGATAAACAGTATTTAACAAACGATGCTAATAAAGCCCTGGCTACTGCAAAAAAGTTATTAAAGGATTTTGGTGATGAGTTTATCTCTATTGAACTCATGGTTATGGGTATTATTATGGGCAACGATAAAGCCTCTACCATACTCAAAAACCATGGTGTAACTGCTGATAAGATGAAAATTGCCATTACTGAGCTGCGTAAAGGGAGAAAAGTAACTGACCAGAATGCTGAAAATCAATACAATGCTTTAAAAAAGTATGCGGTTGATCTCAATGAAAGAGCAGAAAGCGGTAAACTTGATCCGATAATAGGAAGAGACGAAGAAATACGAAGAATTTTGCATATTCTTTCGAGAAGAAAGAAAAATAATCCTATTCTCTTAGGTGATCCCGGTGTGGGTAAAACCGCAATTGTGGAAGGAATTGCCTGGCGAATAGTTCAGCAGGATGTTCCCGAAAACTTAAGAACAAAAAGAATTTTTACACTGGATATGGCAGCACTGGTTGCCGGTGCCAAATATAAGGGTGAATTTGAAGAGCGGCTCAAGGCAGTAATCAACGAGGTTATTGCTTCCGATGGTGAAGTAATTATGTTTATTGATGAAATCCATACATTAATTGGTACCGGAGGCGGCCAGGGTGCAATGGATGCTGCAAATATTTTAAAACCGGCTCTGGCCCGCGGCGAATTAAGAACAATCGGTGCAACTACCCTGGATGAATATCAAAAATATTTTGAAAACGACAAAGCGCTTGTCAGACGTTTTCAGACGGTAAATATCGATGAGCCTTCCGTAGAAGATACTATCTCGATTCTAAGAGGAATTCAGGAAAAATATGAAGTTTACCATAAGATTGGTATTCTGGATGAAGCACTTATTGCAGCGGCAGAATTATCGCACAGATATATTTCAGAACGAAAATTGCCCGACAAAGCCATAGATCTGATTGATGAGGCTGCTGCTAAACTGCGGCTTGAACTGGATTCTGTTCCTGAAGATATTGACGAATTGGACAGAAAAGTACGTCAATTGGAAATAGAGCGGGAATTTATCAAAAAGGAAAAAGATGAAAAGAAGTTAAAAGTTATCTCTGAACAGATAGCCAACACCAAAGAAAAACTGGATTCGTTAAAAGCAGCATGGCAGTCAGAAAAGGAAATCGTAGACACCATTCAAAATATCAGAAAACAAATTGAACAGCTGGAATACGAAGCTCAAAAAGCAGAACGCGAAAGTGACTTTGAAAGGGTAGCTAAAATTCGATATGGCGATCTTAAAGAAAAAGAAAGCCAACTAAAAGTAGCCAATGAAAAACTCGAAAAGCTACCCGAAGACAGCCGGTTTACAAATGAAATGGTTACTGCTAATGATATTGCGGATGTCATCTCAAAATGGACAGGCATACCCGTTTCCAAAATGCTGCAAAGTGAAAAGGTTAAACTTTTAACTTTGGAGGATGAAATTGGAAAGCGCCTTATTGGTCAAAAAGAAGCGGTTATTGCTGTTTCGGATGCCGTCAGAAGAAGCAGGGCAGGACTTCAGGATGACAAAAAACCAATTGGTTCATTTATTTTTCTTGGACCTACGGGAGTAGGAAAAACAGAATTAGCCAAGGCATTAGCTGAGGTACTTTTTGATGATGAAACGGCAATTACCCGTATTGATATGAGTGAATATCAGGAAAAACATGCTGTCTCGCGTTTGGTGGGTGCGCCTCCGGGGTATGTTGGATATGATGAAGGCGGTCAACTTACAGAAGCGGTAAGAAGAAGGCCCTATTCAATAATTCTCCTGGATGAAATTGAAAAAGCACACCCGGATACCTTTAATATCCTGTTGCAGGTCCTGGATGATGGCAGGCTCACTGACAATAAAGGTCGTGTAGCAAATTTTAAAAACACCATTATTATTATGACATCCAATATGGGTTCTGAAACAATTTTGGAGAACTTTGAAGATTTGGATGCATTGGGCGACAAACACAAATCAGATATTATTGAAACCACAAAAGTAGAAGTATTCGACTTGCTGAAAGAAACGCTCAGGCCGGAATTCTTGAACAGAATTGATGAAAAAATTATGTTTTTACCTTTATCTAAGGCTGAAATCAAACAAATCGCACAGTTGATGATAAAAAAACTTACAAAAAATTTAGCCAAACAAGAAATAGGTATTCAGTTTAATGAATCGGCTATGGATCTATTGGCTGATCTGGGATATGAGCCACAATTTGGTGCCAGGCCAATGACCCGGGTTATACAAAAAGAAATCATTAACGAACTGGCTAAAAACGTGCTAAGCGGTAAATTCAGTGCGGGAGATACCATCTATATCGGCACCGACGCAAAAGGTTTCACTTTTTCAGGAGCTCCATCTACCTCGTCCGTTAAGCCGGAGGTTCAGAAAGAAAAAAATCTGGACAAATTGTTAAAAGCGACAAAGGACCTCAATAAAGCGGTCGAAGATATCGATGAGGATGAACCAGATGATGAAAAGTAGGTCGTTGTTCGTTTTATAATCCGCGTTTTAAAAGGATGCAAACAAAAAGTAAGCTACTTTGAACATATTAAAAAGCCGGTAATTTATGCCGGCTTTTTTTATTTGTTATAACTTTTTGTTTGATTATTTCAGCGCCAAATGGTAAGAGCAAAAGGATGAGCGGATAAATAGCCGCTTTAAATCAGGCGTATCCACCCGGACCACAAACAAAAACTATATATATAATTAGAGTAAAGATAAAGATTCTCAAAGGGAGTGGTAGTTTGTGGTTAAAAAAGGAAATCCGTACCAACGGCAGGCTTATAATTTTCAAAATAAAAATTGAAAGGACCGTCAGAACCTCAAAAAATCAATATGGAAAAATAATAATAATAAACACCGGATGTGAACCCCTTTTTCCCAATTTCATTCAAAAGGCTGATTTCTCTTTGTAAATAATCATCTATTTGTATTCAGATCTGATATATTTCTGTGGTTTTTTTAGTTATCAAGATTATATTTGTAATTGATAACTGTCTGATAAAAGAAGATACCGAAAAAACACGGTATGGCTATTTTGAAATTTTGAAAACATAGATTTTCTGAACAGACTATTTTGGAAATAAAAAAATACTGTAATTTTACAAAATTAACAATAATGCCTCATGAAGCTTTTAATTATTTCTTTTTCACTACTTTTTCTGATAAACCATCATGTTTTTAGCCAAACCATCAATGCTGACTACGACAAAGCATTGGCAGATTCACTCGGGGCAGACGAAAATGGAATGAAGTCATATGTATTGGTAATATTAAAAACCGGTTCTGTTATCATTGAAGATAAAGATCATAAAGCCAGGCTCTTCCGAGGACACATGGACAATATCAACCTATTGGTAAAAGAAAAAAAACTGTTTGTTGCCGGCCCCTTTGGCAAAAATGACCTGACTTACCGAGGATTGTTTATTCTCAATGTAAAAACGATAGAAGAAGCCAAAGCATTATGTGAGACAGATCCTGCAATCAAAGAGGGCATATTTGATGTAGAGCTGATACCCTGGTATGGATCTGCGGCGCTGGGAGCGTATATTAAGGTCAGCGAAAAGATCACCAAGTTTAAGATGTAAAATTCATATCTTAAACTTTCGTTTTATTGTACACACCTGTTCCGTAAAAAAGAACATTACCTTTAAAATTCTTTTATTTAAGCGCTAAATAAATTAAATGGGTTTGTCATTTCATTATAAAGGTAGGCTTAAAAATGCAGAAAAGCTTCCGCATTTGGTGGCGGAAGTAGAAGATATCTGTGGTATTCTGGGTTGGAAAGTCACCGTATTTGAAACACAGTATCCAGATAATACATTTGTGTCGCCAACAGATCAAAACGACTATGGTATTTTATTTTCGCCGCCTAATTGTGAGCCAGTAAGCCTGGTTTTTGATAGTGAAGGCCGAATCTATGCTCCATGGATGAAAGAAATCCTCGTAAAACATCAGGCAGGTGAAGTAAAAGTAATTACGGTCAAGCTCAACCTTGACGATGAAAGCGTCAAACCAGAAATTTCTGAAGAAGATGAAGAATTTGACCTGCTGGATTTGGTTTACAGTATTTCTGTAAAAACTCAATTCTCCAGTGCTGAGTTACACGTAAAGCTTATGGAACTGCTGCGATATTTGAGTGTAAAGTACCTGACAGAGTTTAAAATGCTAGATGAAAGTGATTACTGGAACACCAGAAGTGCTGACAAACTGCATGAAAAGATGCATAAAATAAACCAGTTTATGGACACATTTCACGATATGATAGAAGGTCAAAATATTAAAACTCCACAGGAGTTTATTGATTTCCTAAAACTACTGAGCCAACAGATCAAAAATAAAAAGGACGAAGCCTGAGAAATTAAACTTGCTCTTCGTTTTGAATATTCAAATCTTCTAATCATTCCTTAAAAATTCTTACCTTTGCACTCCTTTTTAAATGGATGTTTGGGGTTTTATTTAATAAAAATTCTGTAACATCATAAAAATAGTATGCATGGCAAAATATAATGATGATCTCAAGCAACTAAACCTACCTGAGATAGATGAAAAAATAAGGGCTTTCTGGGTAGCTAACGACATATTCAAAAAAAGTGTGGAACAGAGACCCACTGAGAATAGCTTTGTGTTTTACGAAGGGCCGCCATCTGCCAACGGTAAGCCAGGCATACACCACGTTATGGGACGTACGGTAAAAGATATTTTTTGCCGGTATCAGACCATGCAAGGGAAAAGAGTAGAACGTAAAGGAGGATGGGATACCCATGGACTGCCTATCGAACTCAGTGTAGAAAAAGCACTGGGCATCACTAAGGAGGATATCGGCACCAAAATCTCGGTAGATGAATACAATGCCAAATGCCGTGAAACGGTCATGCAATACAAAGATCAGTGGGACGACATCACCCGAAAGATGGGCTATTGGGTGGATCTGGACAATCCATACATCACCTTTAATAACGAATATATCGAGTCTGTGTGGTGGATACTTTCGCAGCTATACAAAAAAAATCTTCTCTATAAGGGGTACACCATACAGCCTTATTCACCGGCTGCGGGAACAGGACTCAGCTCCCACGAACTGAACCAGCCCGGATGTTACAGGGATGTAACAGACACTACTGTAGTGGCTCAATTTCTGACTAAACAAGATTCACTACCATCCTTTTTGCAGGGGCATGGTGATATATATATTCTGGCATGGACGACCACTCCCTGGACTTTACCTTCAAATACAGCATTGACTGTGGGTCCAAAAATCGACTATGTCCTTATAAAAACGTATAATCAATATACCTTTAAGCCCATCAATGTGATCCTGGCTAAAGCATTGGTTGAAAAACAATTTTCCGGTAAATTTGAACAGACCGATTCTATAGATCACCTGCTTTCCTATCAGCCTTCGGATAAAAAAATTCCATATTATGTAATTACATCTTTCAAGGGACAGGACCTTACCGGGATAAGATATGAGCAATTGCTTCATTATGCCCTGCCGTATCAGAATCCGGATAATGCTTTCAGGGTCATCGCCGGCAATTTTGTCACTACGGAAGACGGTACAGGGGTAGTACATACCGCACCAACCTTTGGCGCTGATGATGCCAAAGTAGCTAAAGAAGCGACACCGGAAGTACCGCCGCTGCTGGTGCTGGATGAAAACGGCACACCCGTTCCTTTGGTAGATTTGCAAGGCAAATTCAGGGCTGAACTCGAAGAAATAGGCGGCAAATACGTAAAAAATGAATATTACAATGAAGGTGAAGCTCCTGAAAGATCCGTTGACGTAGAATTAGCGATCAAGTTAAAGGAAGAAAACAAGGCTTTCAAAGTAGAAAAATACGTACACAACTATCCGCATTGCTGGCGTACAGATAAGCCGGTTTTGTACTACCCGCTTGATAGCTGGTTTATCCGATCTACCGCTATGAAGGACAAAATGATCGAACTCAACAAGACGATCAACTGGAAGCCTGCACACACGGGTGAAAAACGGTTTGGCAACTGGCTGGAAAATCTCAACGACTGGAATCTTTCCCGATCCCGATACTGGGGTATTCCACTGCCGATATGGCGCACCGAGGATGCATTAGAAGAAAAATGTATCTCCTCAATAGAAGAATTAAGTCTCGAAATAGCACTGGCCAATGAAACTCTTGGCTTATCGCAGTCCGTGCCCAGCGACATGCACCGACCCTATATTGATGAAGTCATCCTGGTATCCAAATCGGGCCAAGCTATGCGGCGGGAACTGGACCTGATCGATGTCTGGTTTGACTCCGGCTCGATGCCTTATGCGCAGTGGCACTATCCTATGGAAAACCGGGATCTGATCGATAAAGGCATCGCTTTCCCGGCAGATTTTATCGCAGAAGGTGTTGACCAGACCCGAGGTTGGTTTTTTACGCTCCATGCCATTGCCAGTATGGTATTTGAAAGTGTGGCTTTCAAAAATGTGGTGTCGAACGGACTGGTGCTTGACAAAAACGGGGTAAAAATGTCCAAACGTCTCGGCAATGTTATAGATCCTTTTGAAACCATCGCGGAATATGGTGCGGACGCTACCCGGTGGTATATGATTTCCAATGCCCAACCCTGGGACAATCTTAAATTTGATCTTGAGGGCATAGAAGAAGTGCGCCGTAAGTTTTTTGGCACTTTATTCAATACTTATTCCTTTTTTGCCTTGTATGCCAATATAGACCATTTTGAATACAAAGAAAACAGAATCCCTCTCGAAAACAGACAGGAAATAGACCGTTGGATAATTTCACAGTTGCATTCCCTGGTAAAAGAAACCGAAGCAGAGTTTTCAGACTATGAACCCACCAATGCTACCCGAAAAATCATGACTTTTGTGGATGAGCATCTGAGCAACTGGTATGTTCGCCTTTGCCGGCGAAGATTCTGGAAGGGAGACTATTCGGAAGATAAAATAGCTGCTTATCAGACTTTGTATGAATGCCTGTCGGTGTTGTCCAAGCTTATGGCTCCTGTTGCCCCAATGTTTGCAGACTGGTTGTATAAAAACCTGAACGATGTCACCGGTATTGAACGCTTTGAATCTGTCCACCTGGCAGACTTTCCGGTATATGATACCGCCGCTATTGATAAAGCACTGGAGCAACGTATGGATTATGCCCAGCGGATATCATCGCTGGTATTGTCGATTCGAAAAAAAGAAGGGCTTCGGGTCAGACAACCCCTGACCAAAATACTTTTGCCAGTCCTTGATCCAACGTTTATAGAGCAGGTAGACGCCGTAAAAGAACTCATTCTCTCAGAAGTGAATGTAAAGGAAATAGAGTATATCACCGATACAGAAGGTTTTATCAATAAAAAAGCAAAGGCAAATTTCAAAACACTGGGTAAAATCCTGGGCAAGCATATGAAAGATGGATCAGCGCTGATTGCCAACTTTGATCAGAAAACCATTTCGGCTCTTGAAAAAACCAATCAGCATATCCTGGACATCGAAGGAACAAGATATATGATTACCCTGGAAGATGTGGAGATCAGTTTTGATGAGATACCCGGATGGCAGGTTGCCGTTGACAAGGACATTACCGTTGCTTTAGATATTAGCCTTACTGATGACCTTATCGCAGAAGGCATTGCGCGGGAGTTGGTCAACAGGATTCAGAATATACGAAAAACCAAAGATTTCAATGTTACGGATAAAATAAACATTGTGATAGAGGACCATGAAGTGATCAAATCAGCCATTGAAAAGTTTGGAGCGTATATTAAAAATGAAGTACTGGGATTAAACATCCAACTGGCGAATGATGTAACTGATGGAGAGTCTGTAGAAATTACCGAAGAGGTCAGCTTACTGATTTCGGTTACCAAAGTATAATTCCACTACCTTATAAAGGGTACAGATTATGCCTTGCTGATTTTCCCGATCGCAATACAGTACAGTCTAATTCTGAATATTACTGAATGTATCTCCCTGATTGATTTCCCCGGACTTAAATCCGCGGGCAAACCAATACATTCGCTGCTCTGAAGTACCGTGCGTATAGGATTCCGGGACTGTATATCCCTGTGTATTATTTTGAATATTATCATCGCCAACGGCGGCCGCTGCATTGATCGCTTCTTCGGCATCCCCTTCATCCAGGTATTTTTTGATATGATGGGCCCATACGCCTGCAAAAAAATCAGCCTGCAATTCCGTGGCCACCTGTACTTTATTACCTTGTTCTTCACCTAATTGCCTTTTCAGGGATTGTGTTTTATTCAGTACACCCAGTTGATGCTGGACATGATGTCCGACCTCATGTGCAATAACATATGCAATAGCAAAATCGCCACCTTTAGCACCAAATCTTTGTTTTAGGGTATTAAAAAAAGACATATCCATATAGACGGTCTCATCACCCGGGCAGTAAAAAGGACCGGTGCTGCCGCTGGCGCCGCCACACGCTGACTGGATAGCATCTTTAAAAAGAATCATTTTGGGCTCCTTATATTCCATGCCTTTTTCCTGAAATAAGCGATGCCATACATCTTCTGTATCTGCCAGAACAGTAGAAACAAATTCGCCGGTTAGTTTCTCTTCCGGTGTTAAGGCGACTTCGGACGCTTGTCCGGTTGATTGGTCTGACAGCTGGTTTTGTAATGCTTTGGCCAGATCTGCGCTATCTCCTCCTAAAAAGAGTTGAATTAAAAGAAATATTAGTCCTACGGCTCCGCCTCCGGCAACCACTTTTCCTGCAGTGCCCATGCCTCTTCTATCTTCCATATTGTCACTCCTGCGACGTCCTTCCCATTTCATAATTTAGATTTGAATTTGTGTAACGTAAAAATATTACAATTATAAAATAAATATCAAACAAAACCATTAATTAAACGCATAATCGTCCATTCAGATTCCATCTGCTACAAAATAAAGTTCATTTCAATGACTTAAGGTTAAAAATATATAATTGGGCAATCATTAAAATACTGGTGCTCTATGTATTTTTAACAACGATAAAATTCAAAGCGAATTGCCACCGGTAAAAAAGTAAAACGCCCTTTATCAATAAAGATGCGGTTTCTTTTGAAAACAGGTCCGTTGACAAACATCAATTCTGAATTTTAATATTTAATATTAATGCTAATTTTGAATAATAAAACAATACCCATAAATTGAGCGTTGTATCAACAAAACGTATTCATAATGCTTGTTGGGATTCGATTAAAATTTATAGTTTTTATTTTATTTATAATTGCAGGCTGCGGACAAGAAAATAAAACCAGTGAAAAAAATTCCGTTGACGCCGAGATCGATGGTATTACCGAGGCCATAAATAAAGACCCTGAAAATGCCTCGTTATTTTTTAAACGGGCAAAAATATACTACGATAAAGGATCATATGACAACACCATACTGGACCTTAGAAAAGCGATGTCGATAGATTCGTTAAATCCTGATTATTACCATTTGCTCTCTGATGCCTATCTGGATTATTACAACAGCAAGGAAGCCCTGCAGACCATGGCCAAGGTATTAGCTTTATACCCCGAGCGTGTGCCGTCGCTTCTTAAAATGGCTGAATTAAAATACATTCTGGAGGATTATGACGGTTCCATCATGACCGTTAATGAGATTGTCAGAATAGACCCACAAAATGCGGAAGGTTATTTTATGCTGGGAATGAACTTCCGGGCATTAAATGATAAAGAAAGGGCAATTAATGCTTATCAAACCGCTGTAGAGATGAAAAGTGATCTTACCGATGCCTGGATCATCCTAGGTGAACTGTATGAAGAAAAAAATGATCCAAAGGCATTAAAGTATTATGAAAGTGCCATTTTAAGTAATCCTAACTCCATGCAGGCGGTCCATGCCAAGGCGTTTTATTTACAAAATCATGGTAAAATACCGGAAGCCCAAAAACTGTACCGGCAAATTATCACTACGGATAAATCGTACAGCGACGCTTATCTGAATTCCGGTTTGTTATATCTGGAAACAGACTCTATTGACAGGGCGTACGAGCAGTTTGATTTACTAACGGGTATCGCTCCAACTAATTATATGGGGTTTTACATGCGGGGAATAGTAAATGAAAAAAAGGGCAAATACAAAGAATCCCTTAGTGATTATGAATCGGCATACAATTTGAATAAACAAGATATAAAAGTTCAGCAAGCTATCGAATCAATTAAAAAAAAGGTTAATAATTAAAATTTTTCTAAAGATGAATACTTTTTCAAAAGTAATCGCAGGGGTAATAAGATGGGGTGCATGGGGATCAAAAATGTCGACATCCAAGATGGCGTCTATGATCGGTACCTGTGTAGAATTGGGCGTTACCACCTTCGATCACGCAGACATCTATGGAAATTATACTACAGAACGAGAATTTGGAGATGCATTAATTTTAAGTGGCGTCCCCAGAGAAAATGTCCAGTTAATTACAAAGTGTGGAATTATTAAACCTTGTGCTGAAAAACCAGGTTTTCATATTTCTCATTATAATACGTCAAAAAGACATATTATAGAATCGGTTGAGCAATCACTGGAAAATCTGAATACGGAATATATCGATATGCTGATGATTAATCGTCCGAGTCCGATTATGAATTATATGGAAATGGCAGAAGCGTTCCACGTGCTCAAAGAATCCGGTAAAGTTAAAGATTTTGGTGTAGTCAATTTTTCGCCGGATCAAATCCGAGCCATGGAACGATTTTATCCTATTGTTTCCAATCAGGTCGAAGTATCAATGACACACCTGGCCCCTTTATTTGACGGGACGATAGACACCTGTGTTGCACATAACATTATCCCTATGTCCTGGTCTCCATTGGGCGGAGGTTCGATATATACCAACACCAAAGCAGGCAAAAAGCTTGAAATGCGGCTGCAGAAACTTGCCGACGAGTATGGCTGGACACTTTCAGATATGGCTCTTTTATTTCTTATGCATCATCCTGCCGGGATTATACCGGTTGTAAATTATGCAAAACCGGATAAAATAAAAGAGACTGTCGACCTACTTAATGTCGTATTAAGCAACGAACAATGGTTTGAAATTCTTATAGCATCTCAGGGAGAAGAATTGCCTTAAACCAAGTATTAATAAAATACAATCTAAAGAATGGCGGTAAGCACTTATTATGCTTCCGCAGTAGCTTTATTATTTGGCTGGGCGTGATTGCCGGTATTACTTTTAGCGTCGGTTCGATATCATATTGCGTTGAATTTTGTTGTATTGGGAGAAAAGCCTAGAGAAATCAGGCGCAATTAGTGTTCCTGCTTCTATTTTCTTATTGCATGATGCTAAGGCAACATCGTCCGGTCATCCATTCTCTGTTTGCCCTTAATTTTTTCCTGTGTTTTTCCGAACTACCCTCCAAGAGTCCATTCAGGTTAAAAAGCCGGTGACCGGCTTAACCGGAAGGGTGGTCATGTACCGGATTCGGGGGCTTAACTGCGGGGCTCTGGCGGTGTTGCAACCATAAAAACTCCTGTTTCTTTTTTTGGTCTGCTGTGATCTTTATTCCAACCGGTTTGCTTCTTCGGATGCTGAACCGCCTTTTAACGTCCTGTACTTCTTCGTACTCCAGGGTGTTGTCGACGACATCCAGGACAGACATAAAAAGCAGGCGGGCTGGCTCATATACGTCGCTTTCGCGCCATACCTGGACGATGATCATGGTCCATGGTGTGGGTGCTTCATTGGACATGGGCAGGGTGTGGGTGGTGAACTGTTCTTTGTCGGATCGGGCACAGGTGATGGATATGGCGTGTTCGTAATGCGCTATCTGGGCGTCAAAATCCAGGTGGAGGTAGCCGATGCGCACGGTTTTTTTGTCGCCGCTTTTGGCTTTTTCCCACAGAATGCTGCGGTTTAGTTTGAAGGCGTTGGGGGTAGCAGCGTGTTGGATCAGGGTTTCTTTGTAGTGCCTGGTTTTTTTGGAAAATATATTCAGTCTTGGGAATGCCATCTGGGATTCCGGGTTTTTGAGTCCGTTGTTGATTTGTTTAAACCCTTTCGGTTGGGTGTCGTCGGCGCGCAGGGTGTTGATCATTGCGGACATCACTTCCGGTGGATAGTTATGGTCGGTGTGGCCTTTGGTGAAGTCCATCAGGGCCTGGCGGAATAGTTGACCTGCCCGGGATGCCACAGCAAATTCGGACTGGTTTTTACGGGTTTCCTCGTATTGAGGTGCGGTGCGCATTTTGACGAGGTCGACTTCTCCTATTGAGCGGACCACCCATTTTCCTTTTAATTTGTAGCCGACTTTCTTGCCTAGTTTTCCTTTGAATTTTAAAACTCCTTTCATCTTTGCCATCATCTCTGGTTTTAATTGATTGGTATAACGAATGGGGAAATAAAAAGCGTGTGATTTTAGAGAAGTTTAACATTTTAGAGGTGGGAATTTTGGGATTGGGTGGTTTGTTTGATGATTTCTGTGTTCATACTCATCCTATGGAATTAGCCGCAAGCCATTGTTTGCGGTTCCTGCACTATCGAGTGAAATCTTTCACTCGATTTGCTGCGCAACCGTTTAGTCATTCTCGAGAGAGAAGGACTTCTACTACCTTCAAGATAATTTATACACATTAAGTCATCCTAAGGACGTAACCGCGAGCCGTATGTAATCATTTTGTCATGATTTTTGCGGTGTTAGGCAAAAACCCAAACAAAATGGAGCGTTCAAATTGTTTGAAAACCCAGGGTTGAAACCCCGGGCTATAATTTTGATACCCTTACAGGGTATATATTTCCTATGCTTCGAATTTGTTATACGGCTACTGATTTGAAAATGCCTGCATTGATATCAAATTCAGGTAAATTGATTATTCTAAGGAAATAAACTAGTTTGGACCGGTGCATTTAAGTTGGAATATTCGTAAATCGAATTGTGTTAATCCATAAAGTATCCATAGGGTTGCTATGGCTTATCTATGGCTTATCCATAAGGATGGGTCGGCACAACGTCGGGACAACATCGGGACAACCCCCTTGGAGGTCCTGATTTTATTGGGTGGAAATGGGTGTTACATTTAAATTATACTTTATAAAAATAGCAATAAAAAAGGGTATTATCTTTATTTCCGGACCTCATTTTGTGCCGGGTGATGTGACAGCCCGGATTGATGTGGGTATTGACTTAAAAATGTAGCTTGTTTGCGTTTTCAAAGATGCGGTACACGTTGTTGGTCGTATTTTGTAATAGCACTCTTTCGAAATATTGATGCGCTTTTTGAAGCCGCCCTTTTAGTGCCTGAGGAAAGCTAATGCCTGACAATTATAAGCAGGTAGTAAAGGGATACCTTTACTTTAGTTGTCATTTGGTAAAGCTATATCTTTACTAAAAAAGCTACACTAATCTTGTAAGCGTCTGGTTGATAGTTACTTGCCAATACAAATTGTTAAGTGAAAATGTAAAGCCTTATAAATAAAGGGTTTCAGGGGTTGCGTATTTATTTGGGCAACAACTGGGCAACAAAACCCACTAAAACAAGTGCAAGTACAGCACAAAGAAAAGAAAAAATGTTGTTTGGTGTAGAGTGTGTTTGTCCTTATCATAAGCAATAAGCGAAGATAAGTTTTTACACT
>WBZS01000230.1_pt1 | contig 96838 bp, 85 predicted proteins | sample 5204201 | NCBI WGS metagenome assembly WBZS01 (sample SAMN12344357, study PRJNA552823) | activated sludge metagenome | biome: Activated sludge suspended growth; feature: Nitrification reactor; material: Wastewater; isolation source: activated sludge from nitrification reactor of wastewater...
GCCCGCCGCCGCGGCCAAGTCCAACGCCGCGCCAAGACCAACCACGTCTACCTCAGCCGCACCAAAACGGGCACCCGCACACGGGCACAAACCAATGAGTCAACGACTCCCGCTACGCGGGCATCTTTGACATGAGGCATCAGGAATCAACGACGCCGCAGCCCGGCCGTGGACTCCACGACCGGGCTGCGGCTTGATGGGGCTGCGGCTTGATGGGGATGCGTCGCGATGAGGCGAGTCGCCTTACGGCAGGACGATGTTGAACGACTTGTCACCCGGGTCGAGGACGCCGAACAGCTGCTGCAGCTGGCCGAGGTCGCCCTCGGCGCCGAGGCCGTCGCTGGTCAGGTCGCCCGAGGCGAGAGCCTGCAGCATCCGCAGCTTGGTGGTGGTCAGCTTCAGCGGGGTGTCCGCGCCCGGTGCACGCTCGATGTAGCTCAGGACGCCGTTGTGCAGCGTGAGCTGGAAGCTGCGTCCGAGGTCGGTGAGTGTGACGTCGAACGCCAGGTCCAGATCCCACGCCTCGGGGCCGTTGACGGTGATCGCGACCGCGTCGAAGATCTGCTCCGGACTGAGCCGAGCCAGGACGCCGGGCGCGTTCGTCTCGGTCGGAGTGCCGAAGTTGCCGCTGCGCAGCTCGGTGGCACCGGCCAGGAAGAAGTTGCGCCAGGTGCCGTTCTCGGAGCCGTAGCCGAGCTGCTCGAGCGTGTCGGCGTACAGTGCCTTCGCCGCCGCACTGTCGGCGTCGACGAACACCGCGTGGTCGAGCAGCGTCGCGGCCCAGCGGAAGTCGCCCTGGTCGAAGGCGTCCTGCGCGAGCTCGAGGACGCGGTCCAGCCCGCCCATGGCGTCCACGTAACGCTTCGCCTGCTCCGTGGGCGGATGCGGCCACAGCCGGGCCGGGTTGCCGTCGAACCAGCCGAGGTACCGCTGGTAGATCGCCTTGACGTTGTGGCTGATCGAGCCGTAGTAGCCGTGGGTGTTCCAGGACGCCTCCAGCGCGGGCGGCATCTGGATCTGCTCGGCGATCTCGGGTCCGGTGAAGCCCTTGTTCGCCAACCGGAGTGTCTGGTCGTGCACGTAGGCGTAGAGATCGCGCTGGGTGATCAGGAAGGTGCGGATGTTCTCGGCACCCCAGGTGGGCCAGTGGTGGGAGGCGAACAGCACGTCGGTGGTGTCGCCGTACCGCTCCACCGCCTCGGACAAGTACCGCGCCCACACGTGCGGGTCGCGCACCACGGCCCCGCGCAGGGTCAGCAGATTGTGCAGGGTGTGGGTGGCGTTCTCGGCCATGCACAGCACCCGCAGTTGCGGGAAGTGGAAGTGCATCTCGGCGGGGGCCTCGGTGCCTGGGGCGAGCTGGAAGTCGATGTCGATGCCGTCGATGGTGAGCCGCTGGCCGGTCTCGGTGATCAGCAGGGTCGGCTCGATCAGGGTGACCTCTCCGATGGAGAGGGTCTGACCAAGTCCGGCGCCGACGTTGCCCTGCGTGCCGCGCTCGAGCGCCGCGCCGTACATGTAGCCGGCCCGTCGGTTCATCGCCACGCCGGCGTAGACGTTCTCGGAGACGGCGTGCTCCATGAACCCGTCCGGTGCGATCACCTCGACCTCGCCCGATGCCGTCTGCTCAGCGGTGATCACGCCGAGGACGCCGCCGTAGTGGTCGGCGTGGCTATGGGTGAAGATGACGGCCTTGACCGGACGGTCCCCCCGGTGCTTCCGGTACAGCGCGAGTGCCGCGGCAGCGGTCTCCTTCGACAGCAGGACGTCGACGACGATCAGGCCGTTGTCGGTCTCGATCAGGGTCATGTTGGACAAGTCGATGCCGCGTACCTGATAGACCCGGTCGGCGAGTTCGAACAGGCCGTGCTTGCTGGCCAGCATCGACTGCCGCCACAGGCTGGGGTTCACGGTGGTGGGGGCCTCGCCGGTGATGAAGTCGAACGCCTCCGCGTCCCACACCACGTCTCCGGCCTCGTTGCGAACCTTGGGATCCTCCAGCGTGGCGATGAAGCCGCGGTCGTTTGCCTCGAAGTCGGCCGTGTCTTCGAACGGCAGCGACTTCAGCAACGAATCGTGTGCCGCCACAATCGAGCGGGCAGGGGGGTTGTGCTTCATGCTCAAATCTCCTTGATCGGCAGGCTCCTACCTTTGGGACCGTAGTGATTCGGATCGCCGGAACCGCGTGTCCTTCATCCTCAGGAGGTGACCCCGCGTCCACCGGCTCTCGGGGAAGGTCGCCGGCCCGCCGGGCCAATCGGGTCGCGGTCGACAGGTAGAGCGCTCGAGGTGTCGTCTTCCGGTCGTACCATCTGCTCGTGGCATGGCTAGCGGGGTACCGGTTCTCAGAGGACTTCCGCGACCTCCGCGGCCAGGACCGTGCGCGTTCCGATTCGTTGGCTGCTGAACTGCGCCGCGAGCTGGGTGAGGACCATGAACTCTGGTCGCGAGGTTGGGTCGTGGTCGCGGCAGCCCTCCCGCAGGATGAGGTGGTGCTCGAGTTGGCGGGTGGCGACGTCGCCCTGGTCCACCTGACGTGGACGGGGAGGCGCGAGACCGGGCCGTTTCCGCTGACGAGGATCGTGATGAGCCAGAGCGAGTTCGAGAGCCTGGTGGAGGATCGGTAGGGCGTCGGCACGTGCAACGCGATCAAGACACGCAGCGCATCATCTCGGCCTCGCCGGATGAACGCCACGTATTCGGCGTCCAGCAGGCTGTATCAGACCTCTGCCCGCGGCTGCGGACAGAGCGCATCTGCACTTGTCAGACGGCTGACGATTGGCATCCCCAACGGGATTCGAACCCGCGCTGCCGCCTTGAAAGGGCGGTGTCCTAGGCCGCTAGACGATGGGGACCTGACCGTAGAACCATACCGGGCGGGGGAGGATGCACCCAAACCCCTGGTCATAACGGATGAGGCCGCGACGAGCTTGACAGTGATTCCTCAGAGGTCGACTCCGTGGTCGCTGAGCCAGGCGTGCAGACCGTCCGGGTCACGGATCTCGCGATCGGACGCCGTGGGCGTCCTCACCCATCGAAGGCCGGAGAGCAGCCCGAACTCGGCGATCAGCCGACGACGTTCGAGGAACGCGATCGAGAAGGTCGGCCACTCCATCCAGTCCGCGGCCTCGCCGGGACGAAAGTCGGTGAGCAGCCGGACCAGTTCGGCTATCGCATGCGGCGACCGTTCCTCGGCGAGCCGCTCGTTGTTGCGGCGATTCCTCGCGTCGAAGCCGGCGCCCGAAAGGACGACCACCTGGTCGGCGGCGGCCAACCGGTCCGGCTCGGAGGCGAAGTCGATTCCCTGCGCGCGAGCCGCCGCGTCCTCGGCCCACACGCTGACCACGCACGACTCACCGAATCTGATCCGCAGTCGCTCCTCCGCCTCGGCGGCGGAGTTCGCACGGACGTGGAGGCGCGTCGCCGGCCGACCTGCGATCCAGATCAGGCTGGCGAAGTGGCCGGGCGGACTGTCGGTCGGCTCGAGCCGCCAGATCAGCTCGGTGCATCGCGGACAGTCGTCGGGGTCGGACGCGGTGAACAGGTGGCGATACAGGTCCACTTCCTCAGCCGAAATGCCGCAAAGGGTGGGCCAGTCGGCACCCGGCTGGGCGTGCTCGCGCCCATCGGCACCGTCGCGGCGCCGGGCAGCCGGCACGGGCGGTGGTTCCCGATCGTCCGGCCGAGCGTGCGTCACGTGCCCAGCGTAACCAGGACGTCGGATTGGAGGTGCCCTGTCGAACCGGACGAGAATGGCGGCATGGGTGGGTTGAGCTTTGCCGACGTCGAGGCCGCGCGGGCACGCATCGCGGGACGGGTGCGCGAGGTTGCCGTCGTCCGCGCCGACGACATCGCCACCGCGGACGGCTCGGCCGAGCTGTACTTCGCACTGGAGTTCCTTCAACACACCGGAACGTTCAAGGCCAGAGGGGCGCAGAACTTCCTGCTCGCCCACCGTGAGGCCGGCACCCTGCCCGAGGCAGGCGTGACCATCGCCTCGGGCGGCAATGCCGGCCTCGCGTGCGCGTGGGCAGCGGAACAGCACGGCGTACCTGCGACGGTGTTCGTTCCCACCACCGCACCGCGCGTCAAGGTCGAGCGTCTACGCGGCTACGGGGCCGAGGTCCGGCGGGTCGGCGCCCAGTACGCCGACGCTCTCGCGGCATGCACCGAGTTCGCCGAGGCGTCCGGCGCCCTGACGTCGCACGCCTACGACCATCCCTTCATCGCCGCTGGTGCGGGCACCGTGATGATGGAGTTGCACAACCGGCTCCCGGACCTGGACGCGGTGGTGGTCGCCGTCGGCGGCGGTGGCCTGTTCGCCGGAGTGGCCGCCGCCGCGCGGCACTACGGCGTCCGGACCATCGCCGTGGAGCCGGAGAACTGTCGCGCGCTCGACGCCGCCCTCCGCGCGGGTCGGATAGTCGACGTCAGGCTGGACTCGGTGGCAGCCGACTCACTCGGTGCCCGCCGAGTCTCGGAGATGGCCCTGGACGCGGCCCGGCACGAGAGCGTGCGCTCGGTGCTGGTCTCCGACGCCGAGATCGTGCGTTCCCGTCAGAGGTTGTGGGACGAGTACCGCCTCGCGGCGGAACACGCCGCCGGCGCTGCCCTCGCCGGCGTCCTCAGCCCGACCGGCTATAGCCCTGGTGCGGGCGAGAGGGTGTGCGTCGTGCTCTGCGGAGCGAACACCGATCCCAGCGACCTCGTTTCCTAGCCTCGTCGGCCGCCGCGGTCAGCCGGTGTAGAAGGCGGTCAGGACGGGTCCGAGGGTGGCTGGGTCGGCGACGTGGCCCGGCACGGTGATCGTGGCTCGTCGTGCGTGGGGAAGGTGCTCGGCGGCGGCGATGCCCTCATCGGACGAGCCGGCGAGTCTCATGAACAGGCGGAGCGCCTCATCCCGGTCGCCGGCGTCGAGTGCGGCTGTCAGTTCGACGAGGTAGACGCGCCACGCGCTCACGATTGCCCCGTCGACGAGATAGGGGACCTCATGAACGGCGATCCGGTCGATCGGCAGACCCGCTGCCGCCGCCTCCAGGGCCAGCGCGCCGCCGGAGGACGCGCCGAACAGATGGGCTCGCCCGCCGACCGCGTCGATGACGGCCGCGAGATCCTCGGTCTCACGCCGCACCGAGTATGGCTGGACGTCGCCGCTGTCGCCGCGTCCGCGACGCCGGTAGTTGACGACCGTTGGCCCTCGGTCAGTGGGGCAGCCCACTGCCACCGCGGCCGGACTCGGCGAGCGAACTCAGTCCGGACGCCCTCGTGGTCGCCCTGCGCACGACGTTCGATCCGGCCAGGGCAGCCGACATCGAGGGAGCCGTCCGACTGGACCGAGGGGCTCCACGCGTCCATGCCGACAAAGTCCCCTTGGCTGGCGGCAGAACTCCCAGCCGTCAGTGGTCAAGAATGGGCGCGTGACCTCGTTCTCGATGCCGCCGTGGCCGTCGACGCCACCCGCCCATGGGAGCGTCCGGCTACGCGCGGTGGCTGAGGGCGACGCCCGGATGGCGCAGGAGCTTTCGACAGACCCCTACGTGTCCCAACTCGGGTCGCTTCCCGCCCATGCGAGCTGGGACGAAGCCTCGGCCTGGGTCGAGCGTCAGCAGGGTCGCTACGCCGAACGTGCCGGATTCTCGTTCACCATCGCGGACCTATCCACTGGTGAGGCGGTGGGGCACTGCGGGCTCTGGATCAAGGAACTCAGCGACGGTCGCGCCACGGCGGGCTACGCCGTTGTGCCGTCTGCTCGTGGTCGTGGCCTCGCGAGCGACGCACTCCGCGCACTTACGGCGTTCGGGTGGACCGTGCCGGGCCTGTTTCGGATCGCTTTGTGCATCGAGCCGTGGAATGCCGGTTCTGTCCGGACAGCCGAGCGGGCCGGGTACGCGTATGAAGGCATCTTGCGTAGCCACCAAGAGATCGCCGGACAGCGTCGAGACATGCTGCTCTACGCGGCAACACGTCCAGCCGAGGGAACCTGACGGTCGTTCTCGCACAGCACGCCGTGGACCGACGCGCCCAGAGTCTCGGGGTCGGTCTACTTGGCGTAGACCGACACGTGCACGTGGTCGTAGTGGTTCGCGGTGTCGCCGCCCCGGTCCTCCATCTTTCGCCAGTTGGCGAAGTCGGTGCTGCGTTCGACGTTCCAGCTGCGCTGCCGCCAGATCAGATAGTGCACGTGCAGCTTCTTGTAGTCCCCCTGCAGGTAGCGGGCGATCTTGTCCCCCAGCGCCTTGCCGGACGACGTGGAGTACTTGGGAATCATGACGTCGAGGGCCAGCCCGTTGGGATGGTCGGAGGAGTAGCTGCTGGAGGGCCGCCAGCCGTACATCGTCTTGATCGCCGGAAACTCGGCGCGGATCAGCCGGACGATCGCCTTCACATGGGCGTGGGTTCGGTCGAGGCTCTCGCTCCCCAGGCTGTCGGGATCCGGCCGGGACTTCGCCAGATACGCCGTGTAGGCCCAGCGGGCCGCGCCGTCGAAGATCACCTGGGTGCGGTTCTTTGCGGTCTTCCCGGTGATCGACAGCAGCACGCCCTGCTTCGCCGAGCCGACCACCTTGCCGTCGGCGGCGGCGGTGGCACGAATGTTGATCTCGTCGACCGTGACGTAGCGATCGCCGCTCGCTGTGGGCAGAGTGGGCGCGCCGTCACCGGTCGTCGCCAGGTAGCCGGTGAGCGCCCAGACGGTTTCGCCCTTCCGCACGATCTGCGAGTAGCTGCCCGAGTGGGTTCCGGTCAGGGTAACCGTGGTTCCCGCCTTCAGCTTGCCGGCTGAGGCCGCGTCGAGCGAGGCTGCCTTCCGCATGACGAGGGCGGTGGTGGTCCGCGCCCTGTAGGCGCCGGTGGGGGGAGGCGTGGGGGAGGCGGGTGCGGGGGCGAGATAGCGGCCCGACACCCAGTTCTTCGCGCCGTCGACGAGCACCTGGACGAACCGGTCCGAGGTGGCGCCCGTCGTGGTGACGCGGGTGCCTTTGACAAGCACCTTCACGATCGCGGACTCGAGGTTCGGTTCGGACCGCAGATTGACATCGCCGGTGGTGACCATGTCGGTCCCCTTGTCGGGAGCGTCGACGGCGGAGGTGGTCAGGCGACCCGCCGACACGTAGCCGGTCGCGCCGTGGTGGCTGATCTTCACCCAGCCGCCGGACGCGCCCGCGCCGCTGACCGCCTCGCCGGTGGCGAGCGTGCCGACGACCGGGTACGAGGTGCCCGGCCCGGAGCGGACGCTGACGGCGCCGGTTGCCACATAGGCCGTCGCGGCGTCCGCGCTGGGGGAGAAGATGAGTCCGCCGAGGGTCAGCACGAGGCCGGTCATGGCGGCGACCGCAACTCGAACGGTGGCGCGGGACGGGGGGGCCATAAGGCGTCTCCTTCTTGACGATCAGTCGTCGATCTCGGCTGAGCCGCGGCATCCTCGCTACTTAGCCGTACTAGGGGGTCTCGCCGGACTCTAGGCCAGTGGGGAGTCCGCGTGCGACCGTGACGAACGACCTGAACCTCCCTCTACAAGTCGACACGCCACCATTTAGTGAATAGTTATCGAAGGACCTGCCCAGTGCGGCGTCCGTACAGTGGGGCCATGCCGGTGCAGATGAGTGAGGAGCGGTTCGGAGAGTTGGTGGACGCGGCGCTCGATCTGATCCCCGAGCGGCTGGCGTCGCTGGTGCAGAACTGCGTCGTCGTGATTGAGGACCGCGCCCCCCATCCGGACGCCGACCTGCTCGGCTACTACGATGGAATACCCTTGTCGGAACGCGATTCATGGTACTCCGGCGTGCTACCCGACCGGATCGTCATCTTCCGGGACGCCATCCTCGACATCTGCCGGGACGAGCAAGAGGTCGTCGAGGAGGTCCGGATCACCGTCTGGCACGAGGTGGCGCACTACTTCGGGATCGACGACGACCACCTGGACGAGCTGGGATACGCCTGAGAACCCCGCCACGCCGTAAACCCCAAACCCAGAAAAACCTGAAAAAACCTTGAGTAGAGGTTGAGAGATCTGCCGGTGAGTGGGTCTGAGTCGTCCGCTTCCCTTGAGCGCAAGCGCACCCGTTGGCAGAGCGTGTCCAGGACCTGCTCCCAGGTGCCTCGGTCACTCCGGCGGGTGCGCCATCCAAGAGCACTTCCGGCTGGACACCCAGGTCGTCGTGGTACCGAACGACTCATCCGGGGACCATCCGGCCTGCAGGTCCGCGCGGGTCAGAGGGGTCGCCAGCGTGTACTCGTTCAGCTGCGCGGACTGATCCGCGGTGACCACGATCGGGATGCACTGCACCTTTCCGCGGACCGTGTTGGCGGCCAGAGTGTCGATGGCCTCGGTGCTGAACTCCGGGGCTGCGATGGTCAGCGGACGTCCGGCGCGCTGGGCCATCTCCAGAAGGGGCAGCAGTTCGCGGATCGTGACCACCGGGTCGGCACACAGCGCGACCAGCGGATCGGACGCCACCGCCCAGCCGCTGGCAGCGTCGGTGACGAAGCGATCGTCCGGAATGCCCGTCTTGATGCTGGGCGCGGACTCCAGGATGGTCGTCAGGTCGGTGCGCTGCCGATCGGTCAGCGCCGCGACGGGCAGTCCGGCCGGACGCGTCCGGGCCTCGAGTTCACTCAGGTACTGGGGCGGCTCGGCGTGCGGAGCGAACCGTGGGATGTCGCGCTTCGGTGGCGCGGCCATCGCGGCGTCGCGTTCGCGAGTCTTGCGGCGGTCGTCCAGGTAGCCGTAGACCACCACGGCGATCCCTACGACAAGAATCAGCGCGATGCCCCACCAGTCCATGGGCCCAGTGTGCCCGGAGCTCGTGGGCGGGTGTCGTCGGGCGAGCTCCCGCTGGAGCGGTCGGTGCCGACCGGTGGTGCCGCGAACGGTAGAGTGAGCACGCGCTGCGGCGCGGGCCTATAGCTCAATTGGCAGAGCAGCGGACTTTTAATCCGCGGGTTCTGGGTTCGATTCCCAGTGGGCCCACCAGCACTCTCAGGCAGGTGACTAGGTGAAATACTCCGATCACCCCAACGCTCGGGTAAGCAAAAGTGATCGAACTAGCGCGGTCCTGTCGGCCCCTAGATCGCAGGACACGGGTACCCCTAGATGGGGATCGGTGGGACTTCGGCCATATGAGGTGGTCTGACCACGATTGAGTGATCTCGATGCAGCGGCCCGGGCCTTGATGAGACGGCGGGTCGCGGAGGGCATCCTTAGCGGCAAGTTGCGCGGAGGTTGGGGATTGGTCGATTAGCGGCGGCCTCCATCGGGCGGTTCAAGTGCGGGTACCAGCAGCGTTCGACGTTGCCGAGCTGAGGTTGAGGGTGATCATTGAGCGCAATCCAGGAATGCCGGCAATGCCCCCCAGCACCCGGCTAAAGGGGAGAGCTACAGCTCTAGGCAATAGCCCGCGTAGCGTTAGCCTGACGCCTGAACTTTGATCGCGTGGCCCTCTATTCTTGACTCCCATTGGAGGCACCCTCACCCCACCGAAGGTAGAAAGCAAAGTACGGATCCGAGATGTGCACTGTCGACATCACATCGTCGTACTCCAAGACTGGCTCCCCGTCCACCTTTTCGCGCGCGATCTGCGTCATCTGGTCGAGGACTCGAGTTACCTCGTGTCGTTGCGGCAATTCACTGCTTAGCACATCCCGAAGTGAGGCTCTCAGAACTTCGTAACCAATTTCAAGCTTGGGACCAGTGTGAGCCACCGCAGCCAGCACCGCGCCATAGATGTCGGTCTCACGCCCATCCTTGAGTCTCCGTCTTATTCGGTCGGTTCGCTGTCGGGGTCCGGTCCGGAGAAGATCGAACGCTGCCTTGGAGGTATCTACAGCGGTCTCCTTGAAAAAGGCCTCCCAATCTACCGGGGGTGAAAGGGCCACCGGCGTGCCCTGCTGCTCTGCGACCCCGTTCGCGCGGCATAGACGCTTGCAGAAATCCTGCATCAGATGTGGGCTAGCGAAGCTCTCATTGGCGAGCCTGGCAGCCAGTTCGCCTCCCTGATCGACAACGTTTAGCGCCTCAAATCCAAGACGGGCAATCTCGATCAGTTCATCTTCGGACCACGGTGTCACGTTGAGGTGAGTCACCCGGCCGGTCATCTCCTTTTCCACGCGAACTGCATCGAAGGCGCGATGCGGAACGGACGCGAGGATGACACCCAGGCCATCAAACACGAGGTCCTTGAGCCCACGCACCAACGCGAGTTGAACTTCGCGATCGATGTAATGGAAGTCGTCGATGATTAGGAGATAGGAGCTCCCCCTCAGAGCTTCTCGAGCGGCATTTGCCGGCGACACTCGCCTAGCCAAGCTAAAGTTAGTAGTGGACGACATAGTGGAATCGTTGGTTAGTTTCCCTCCGACGAAGCCAATATTTCCGCTGCCCTCCCAACCTCGGCCCTCCGACTCGGTGTTGGCGTCGCCTTTGGACTGCTCCGTCCACACCCCTAGAACCTCCGCGATCTGGCTCCACGCATCGTCTGCGCTCTCGATCGCACCCCCTGACAGAGTGATGGCATCTGGGGCAACCGATCGAAGCAAGACGGTCTTGCCGGTTTTCGTGGCGCCCGAAACCGACAGGATCGTGCCACGGTCGTCCAGATAGGTGGTCAGCGCCGCTTCCAAGCCACGATTGTCACGGGGGTTGTATGTGACGCGCGGCAGGCGTCTCACGACGAACACTTCCGCGACTCTCTGGTTTCGCTGGACCATGTACACAACACTAAAGGAGACGTCCGGTAAGCACTACCTGCGCACAAGCTTGATTGCTCGTCCGGGTAGACGCGATGATGTATGGTCGCGCGACATCCGCTTCTTCCGCGGATGGGGTGGGCGGGTCTGTTTCGCTCACCCGCCCACGCAATGACGTTGACGCGCGTGCAACCAAGTTCACGTCGGCCAGCAAACGCTGAACTGGCCCGTCTGATGGCTCCTTGGCTCTTGGACACGACGACGCTGAGTTGAGTTCGATTCCAAGGGGCTCACCCATAGTTTCGGCCATCGACCAGATCAAAGCTGAAGATGAAGCCGCAGTGCGTCGTCGAGCGTGCTGACTGGTGATCGGAACGACCGTGACCACACCTCGGCCCAACCTGACCAGCGGTGGCGTTGGCGCGGTCGTTGCTGACGACAAGCGCGGGCCGTCGCTTGTCGGTCTCCGGCCCTTGCGGCGGCCAAATCGGTCAGGTGGATCTCACCTCGCAGCATCAGCGAAGCCCCGTCCGCGGCCGTGACCTCCCACGCGTCGGCGGCGCCGGAGTCTTCCCATTCTCGCCGCGCTTCAGCACAGGTGTCCTCGAGTTCCGGATCTCCGATCAGCTTGAGGGCTTGCTGAATCGCGCCGCCGAACGAGACTTCAGGTCTGCAGCCTTGGCGTACTTGTCCAGTGTTTCGACATCCCTGGAAGAGAGGCTCACACTCAAATTCACCTGGCTCATGCCACCAGGGTGTGCTACCGCAGCAGCCCCACCCAGGCCGACTGCGGCAAGGAGTGATGCCTCAAGCTACGCAGATTGTCCTGATCGGGTTTCTCGGTCTTCCCACGCCCGTCCAAGCCCGTCGATAGGCTAACAATGCACCGGCTGGAGAGCCGGTTCGAGGCCCCGGCACCGGAGTCCGGACTCGGATCGGGCGTGGTGAAACCCGTGGCCGAACCCGCTGGCGCCGCTCCACCCACGAGATTCCAGTTGAGGACGACCGATGTTTGCGCTGCTCGCGCAGTTCCCGATGCTCTTCTTCGCCTTGCTGCTGGTCCTCGGCGCACTGCTGGGACAGATCCGGATCGCCGGTGCCACGCTCGGCCCGGCGGCGGTGCTCTTCGTTGCGCTCGGCATGACCGCCTGGGGAATCACGCAAGGTGTCGAACTGACGGTTCCCGAGGTGCTCGGCACGTTCGGCCTGATCCTGTTCACCTACACGGTCGGCATCATCTCGGGACCCAACTTCTTCGGCTCGCTGCGGCGCGGCTGGCCGGTGATGCTCACCACGGTGGCGTGCCTTGCGGTGGCCGCGGTCGTCGCGGCGCTCGGAGGCAGGGCGTTCGGCCTGCCCAATCCTGTGATCGCCGGCACCTATGCCGGAGCGCTGACCAACACCCCGGCCTTGGCCGCGGCCAGTCAGGCGGCGGGGGAGGCGCAGCTGCCCGCGGTCGGCTATTCGATCAGCTACCTGTGGGGTGTGATCGGCATGATGCTGGCCACCGCGTGGGCGTTGCGACGAGGCGCCCGAGACAGCGCCACGGCGTCCCCGCGGCTGGAGCAGCGCACCGTCCGGGTCGATCGAGCCGGCGGCCCCACGGTGGGCCAGCTACTCGAGAACCACGCGGGTGCGGTGACCGTGACCCGGGTCAAGCACGCCACCGGCCCCATGATGGTGGCCTCCCCCGACGAGCCGCTCGACCGCGGCGACCTGATCAGCGTTATCGGGCCGGTCGACGCACTCGCCTCGGTCACCGCCGAACTCGGGCACATTTCGTCGGTGGACATCATCGGCGACCGGACCGACCTCGACTCGAACCGGGTGACCTTGTCGTCGGCGGCGTTCGCCGGGCATCGGCTGGACGAGTTGGGCCTGGGCCTCCGCTTCGGCGCGCACGTGTCCCGCGTCCGACGCGGCGACGTCGACATGATCCCCACCCCCGACTTCGTGTTGCAGTTGGGCGACCGGCTGCGGGTCGTCGCCCCGCGCGACCAGATGCGTCCGCTGCGCGCCTACTTGGGCGACTCCGAGCGCGGATTCTCCGACATCAATCCGCTCGGTCTGGCGCTCGGACTGACCGTCGGAATCGGCATCGGGATGATCCCGATTCCGCTGCCCACCGGCACATTCACCCTCGGTTCGGCGGCCGGAACCCTGCTCGCCGGCCTGGTGTTCGCCAGGATCGGACGCGTCGGGCCCGTCCCCATCTCGATGCCGACTGCTGCCGCGCACGCGCTCTCCGCGCTCGGGATGCTGGTCTTCCTCGCGTACGCCGGAACGAAGGCGGGCCTGCTGTTCGCCGAGGCGGTGTCGTCCAATCTGGGCTGGAAGGTGGCGCTGCTCGGCTTCGTCGTGACCGTTGTCGCCGCGGCTGGATTGTTGCTGGCCGGACGGCTGCAGCGCACCGACTGGGTGCAACTCTCCGGCCAGTTGGGTGGTGCGCAGACCCAGCCGGCGCTGCTTGCGTTCGCGAACACCCGCTCCGGCTTCGACAACCGGGTTTCGCTGGGTTATGCGCTGGTCTACCCCGCCGCCATGGTCGGCAAGATCCTGCTGGCCCAACTGCTGGTGCTGCTGGGCTGAGCCCGAAGGAAGGGTTGCTCGTCTGCTCGCCGGTGACCCGCAGGGGACTGAAGTGTCCGCTCGCCCATTTGGGCGTCGCCACGCCGGCCCGCCCGTTGGGAACGCGCTGATCCTCGTTGGTCGAACTCGTCGAGACCCTGAGTCTGCAGATTCCGGCAGAGGTCTCGACAGGCTCGACCAACGAGGATTCAGTGTGGCCCTCGAGCGAGGTCACATGTGGGTCTGGGCGGCGTTTCGCGCCCGCTGGGTGGCCAGGAAGCTGCGGAACAGGAACCCGGGTGTGGGCGGAATCCAGCCGAGCTGCAGGCCGAGGCCCTGGTCGTCGCGGACGGCCCAGTGTTCGATCACGAAGTCGTTGTCGAACCGCTGGAAATGCGCCTGCTGCACGGTGAAGGTTCGGTCGGTCGGCGCGAACGCCCGTTCGACGGTGCCCGCCGGTGTCCAGACCACGAAGTCGCCGGTGTGGCGTCCGGACAGGGTGCCGTAGGTGACGACGACATCGTCCTGGACGACCTCGGTCTCGGTGCGCCAGACCAGGTCGCTGAACGCTGCCCGGAGCCATTCGCCCGTGGCGTGGAAGGCGGCGGGTCCTTTGCCGCGGGTGGCCGGTGGTTCGGTGACCGACATCCGGTTGAACGCGTCCGGGTGGACGACGGTGGCCAGGTCGGCGACCGAGCCGCCCAGCGTGTGATGGATCGCGCGCTCGGCGACCCGGGCGAGAACGGAGTGATGGAGTGCGGTTGTCATGAGTTCCATACCTTTCAATACAGTTAACTGGAACGAATCAATACAGTAGGCTGTATCGAACAGGAAAACAACCCCTCGACCTTCGGAGATTCGGTGGCCTACGACAACTCGTCCCGCACCGCCGCGGCGCGCGCGACCCGGCTTCGCGTGCTGGATGCGGCGCGGGCGTCTTTCCTCGACAGCGGCTTCTCGGGCACCACGATCCGGGGCCTGGCCGAGGCGGCGGGGGTGTCGCAGGAGACGATCTACAAGGCCTTCGGCGGCAAGGCCGGCCTGCTGAAGGCGGTCTACGACACGTCGCTGGTCGGTGACGACGAAGCGGTGCCGCTGGCGCAGCGTCCCGAGGCGATCGCCGTGTTCGAAGCAACCGACCCCGCCGAGTCGCTCACCGCCTACGCCCGGCTGGCAGGGATCATCGCGGCCCGCATCGATCCGTTGTTGCGCGTCGTGCTCGGGTCTCGGGATGCCGATCCGACGCTGGCGAAGTTCGCCCGCACCATCGACAGCGAACGCAGGGCGGGCAGCGGGTTCTGGGTCGGACGCTGGCACGCAGCCGGCTGGCTGCGCGAGGACCTGGACGTGGAGCGGGCGGCCGACATCCTGTGGGTGCTGAACGCCAACGAGCCGCGCTGGCTGTTGCAGGACCGCGGGTGGACCAGCGAGGAGATCACTGCCTGGCTGGGCCAGATCTTCTGCGCCGCGTTGCTGCGCTGACTGCTGCGCGCCCGGGTTCGATCCCATCCAGCGGACGGGGCGCAGCCTATTCGTATCCATCGCTACCTACGATGCCGTAGGCTTGCCTCAGCTGTTCTCGAGCGCCGCCCGGGTCTCTGATTGAACGGTTACCGTCGAACCGTTACAGAAAGAGACCGCATGTCGGCCACTGATGCTCCTGCGCCCGTCCGTCCGAACCGCGGTGTCGCGGCTCGCGTCGAATGGGAGCGTCGCACCAACAGCTTCACCCAGCTGGCCCAGCAGGTTCGGGCGGCCGACCTGAACGCCCGGACACAGGGCTTCTACCTGGTGCTCTTCGGTGGCCTGGTCGCCGCGCTCGCCGCCTGTGTCGGCGGCATGGTGATGCTCGGCGACTCCTGGTTCCAGCTGCTGATCGCGGCCGCATTGGGCATCGTGTTCACCCAGTTGGCGTTTCTCGGTCACGAGGCGTCGCACCGTCAGGTGTTCGCCTCCGGTCCGGCGAACGATCGCTTCGGACGCCTGCTCGCAACCCTGTTCGTCGGCATCAGCTACGCCTGGTGGATGACCAAGCACACCCGCCACCACGGCAACCCCAACCAGATCGGACGCGACCCCGACATCGCGCCCGGCTGGGTGTCCTTCACCGACGAGGACGCCGTCTTCGCCACCGGCTTCCGCGCCTGGATCACCCGCCGGCAAGGGTGGTTGTTCTACCCGCTGATGCTGCTGCTCGGGCTCGATCTGCACCAGGCGTCGATCCGCCGGCTGTTCCGACCCGGCAAGCTGGAGGGTCGCGCGCTGGAGTTGACGCTGATCGGCGTCCGGTTCGCGCTCTATCTGGCGTTGGTGTTCTGGGTCATGCCGCTGGGCATGGCGTTCGCGTTCCTGGCCGTCCAACTCGGGGTTTTCGGTCTCTACATGGGCGTCGCGTTCGCGCCGAACCACATCGGCATGCCGATCGTGCCGCACGGCGTGAAGCTCGACTTCCTGGACAAGCAGGTGATCACCTCGCGCAACGTGTCCGGCGGCTGGTGGGCAACCGCCCTGATGGGCGGCCTCAACTACCAGATCGAGCACCACCTGTTCCCGGGAATGCCCCGGCCGCATCTGCATCGCGCCCGGCTGCTGGTGCGCGAGCACTGCCGCGCCCACGGCGTCCCGTATGTGGAGAACAACCTCGCCGCCGCGCTGACCATCGTGGTCCGCTACATCAATGACGTCGGCTGGGCCGCGCGGCACAGCTTCAGCTGTCCGGCCGCTGCCAGCATGGGACGCGGCTGAGGAACGGGTCAGCGCTCATGATGGCGTGCTCGCCCGACCTTGATCAGGGGGTCGGGCCGGGTTAGTGGTTGGCGTCACAGCCGACCGTCGAGGTGACGACTCCTTCGTTCAGGACATCTGAGGGCATGGAAATGGGGACGGGCCAATCGGCCCGTCCCCATCTCACGTCTGGGTTCGGAGGTCAGAGCGCCCGGATGTTGGCGGCCTGCATGCCCTTCTGGCCACGCTCGGTGTCGAACTCGACCTGCTGGCCCTCGAAGAGATCCCGGCGTCCACGGCCCTCGATCGCGGTGAAGTGCGCGAAGACGTCGGCAGAGCCGTCGTCGGGAGCGATGAAGCCGAACCCCTTCTCGGAGTTGAACCATTTGACAGTGCCAGTGGCCATGTCGGTATTTCCTTCTTTGTTGCGCGGACCGCGATTTGCGGCCCTGTTGACCACTCCGACGGCGCCGGGGTGGGAAATCGTGGATGGGCGGCGGATGCCGCGTCTGATGGTCGGGTTGGGATTCCGGTAAGCCGGTTGACCGGGTGGTCAGGCTCACCGATGCCGGCAACACTCCTGCGAGCGCCGATGGATCGGGGTGCCGATCTGCGTGAAGATGTTCATGCGAGGTTCCACCGTACCACTCCCCAGCGGGTCCGATTCCCCACCCGGAGGGTGGTTGTGCGATGATGGTGCCCAGGGCGCGACAGTCGCAGCCCGGCATCGCACCACTTTCCGCACCGCACCGGCGCATCAATCGCCGACGAACGCGAGCGGACCTTGGACCGTGGTGAACCTTCTTCGAAAGCAGTCCTTTTCGTGTCACGACATGAATCCGCCCCGACCTTCGCGTCGCTGGGCGTCCCTTCCACGCTGGTCGCTCCGCTGAGCGGACGCGGCATCGCCGAACCCTTCCCGATCCAGCAGGCGACCCTGCCCGACACGCTCGCCGGCCGCGACGTCCTGGGCCGCGGCCGCACCGGCTCCGGCAAGACCCTGGCCTTCGCACTGCCGCTGGTCGCCCGGCTGGCGAGAATGGTGCCGTCGGCGTCCGGCATCGCGGCCCGGACCCGCCCGGGTGCCCCGCGCGGCCTGGTGCTGGCGCCCACCCGTGAGCTGGCCAACCAGATCCTGGAAACCCTTGAACCGCTCGCCAAGGCCGCTGGACTACGGGTGATGACCATCTTCGGCGGTGTCGGGCAGGCCCGCCAGGTGCAGCAGCTGCGGGCCGCATCCGACATCGTGGTGGCCACCCCCGGACGCCTCGAAGACCTGATCGGGCAGGGCCACGCCCGGCTCGACTCGGTCGCGGTGACGGTGCTCGACGAGGCCGACCACATGGCCGACCTGGGCTTTCTACCGGCGGTCACCCGCATTCTCAGCGCGACCCCGGGCGGGGGACAGCGGCTGCTGTTCTCGGCGACCCTCGACAACGGCATCGACAAGCTGGTCAAGCGATTCCTGAGCCGCCCGCTGGTGCACAGCGTCGACGGTGCCGAATCACCGGTGACCGCGATGACCCACCACGTCTTCCTGGTTCCCGATGCCACCCAGAAGCGGGCGATCGTCCGCGAACTCGCCGCCGGCACGTCGCGGCGGCTGCTGTTCACCCGGACCAAGCACCAAGCCCGCCGGCTGGCTCGCGAACTGACCGCGGACGGCGTCCCGGCGGTGGAGCTGCACGGCAACCTGTCGCAGAACGCCCGCGAGCGCGGCCTCAAGGCGTTCGCCGACGGCCGGGTGCGCGTGATGGTGGCCACCGACATCGCCGCCCGCGGCATCCATGTCGACGAGGTCGAACTGGTGGTCCACGTCGATCCGCCGGCCGAGCACAAGGCGTACCTGCATCGTTCCGGACGGACGGCGCGCGCCGGCAACGACGGCGACGTCGTCACCCTCGTGCTGCCCGAGCAACGCCGGGACTTCTCGGCGCTGGCCCGGGCGGCCAAGATCACCGTGCAGCCGAAGCCGGTGCGCGCCGGCGACCGGCAGATCGTGGCTGTGGCCGGCGAGGCGGCCGCGCCCGTGGCGGCAGCGCAGATCCCCAGCGAGGCTGCTCAACTCGTCAAGGCCGATGCGGCGTCCGGTCGGTCCGGTGGCGGGCGGCCCGGTGGCCGCGGCCGGGGCGGCCGTGGCTCGGACGCCCGGTCCGGATCGGGTCCGCGCTCCGGCGCACCGCGCGCAGCCGCGCCGGCGCTCTCCTCGTCGGGCAACCGCGGGGATGCGGTGGTTCAGCTCTCCCGGCAGGGCAGCGGACGCCGCCGCCGGCGTCCGGGATCGCGGTTGTCGGCCTGAGGCTGCCGGAGCGAATCGCGGGTTGGGATTGTCGAAACCTCGGACGGCATTGCCCGGCGGTTTCGGACCGCTCCGCCCGGACCGTGACGACGCCTACCGCGCACTGAGACCCGCGAGCGCGTAGTGGCAGAACAGGTCCACCAGCACGTCGGTCCGGGGGTTCTCGGACGGCTCGGCCAGGCTGGGCAGCAGTCCCCTGAACATGCCCACCAGCAGCACGGCGTCCAGTGCGGGGTCGACCCGTTCGGGGACGCTGGCGACCAGCCGCGCGGCCCGCAGCTGATCGGCGACGTAGGTCGTCCAGCCGCTGGCCGGGGCCGGGTCGAACCGCGGGACGCGATGTTCGTCGAGGAGTCGGATCGCTGCCCGGGTGACCGGATCTGACACATAGCGCTGGGCCACCTGTGCCGACACCCAGCGCAGTCGCCGCACCGGCTCGGCCTCGGCGTCGAGAGAGGCGCGGCGGAGCGCATCCCAGGCCTCGAGTTCCTGGCGGACGACCGCCTCCGCCAGTTGCTCCTTCGTTGCGAAGTGGAAGTGCACGGTCGCGCGGACGAGTCCGAGCCGGGCGGCGACATCACCCAGGGTGGTCGCGGCGAACCCGTTCTCGTCGAACTCGGTCGCGGCCGCGACCAGAAGCGCATTGCGGGTTCGCTCCCGCTGCTCGGCCCGCGCCATCGACCACCCCCTAGTCGGGGTCAGTTTAGGGCAGCCGCCGGGCTCGTGGGACGGGCCCGCCCACCAGAGGTGGACGGGCCCGCGGTTGGGGGTGGACGGTGACTACAGGATGCGGATGCCGGCCCCGTAGCGGCCCGACCAGCCGGAGTCGGCCCAGGCCCAGCTGTTGCCGTTGTACCAGCCGGACACGGCGACCCGGTTGCCGTGGACGGCCCACGACTGGGTGTACTCGCCGGCGGTCGAGCGGGCGCTCGCGGAGGAGTAGTCGTACCAGGCGTGCAGGCTGTAGTACACGGTCGCCTGAGCGGGGGCCGCGGCGGCCACCGCGATCCCGGCGAGGGCGGACGCCAGAGCGCCGGCCCGGACCAACTGCTTGCCGGACTTGCCGAGCTTGCTGCCCGTACCGGCTTTGGTGGGGGTGGTGATGGTCATGGTCGTTTCCTTCGAGGTTGTACCGAGTTCCCCGAGGCGATGTGCACGTCGCCGATGGGCTGGGAAACGGACGGCCGATCCGTTTCACTGACTGGCGAGTCAGTCAGTGATTAGAAGGTAACTACCCGTCGGCAAGGGGTCAAGCGAGTGCGCGGAGTTGTCCGCATGCAGAATTGCCTAGTATCAAACGGCGCTCTCACGACTCAATTGCAGGCGCGCGCGGAGGCCGCCGCCGTCTCTCGGGGTTACCTGGAGCCCGCCTCCGTGAGCCCGCGCCACCGCGTCGACGATGGCCAAACCGAGGCCGTTCCCGGGAGCGGAACTGCGCTCGCCGCGCCGGAACGGCTCGATCAGCCCGGACGCCTCCGCCGCGGAGAAGCTGCGACCGGGATTGTCGACGACCAACTCGACGCCGGTGCCGGTCAGCCGCTGAGCGACCCGGATCGTCTCGCCCGCGGCGGTGTACTTGACGGCATTCTCGATCAGGTTGGTGACCGCCCGGATCAGCATGGTCTGGTCGCCGGTGACCTCGGCGGGCGACAGCGAGACGTCGACGTCGAGGCTCTTGGCGGCGATGGCCTCAGCCTGCTCGGCGAGGACGCCGCGCACCACCTCGTCCAGCTCGACCGGACCGGACTCGGCCAGGCCCTGCCCGGCCCGGGCCAGCTGCAGCAGTGCCGCGATCAACTGCTCGCTGTGCTGGTTGGCGGCGAGCGCTCGCCGCACGTCGGGCACCACCGCGGGGTCGAAGCGACCCTGCAACAGCGGTGCCTCCAGCGCGGTCCGAGCGGCGGCCAACGGCGTCCGGAGTTCATGGGACGCGTTGGCGACGAACCGTTCCTGGCGTTGGAAGCCGTCCTGCAGCCGCTCGAGCATCGCGTCGAAGGTGTCGCCGAGCGCGGTGATCTCGTCCGGCGGCCCCGGCAGGGCGAGCCGGCGGGTGAGATCGCTGGCGGAGATGTCGGACGCCAGCCGGGTGACGTCGCCGATCCGCGCGACGAGGCGTCCGGACAGCCACCAGGCCAGCGCCGCCGCAGCCACCGCCAGCACCACCACCAGGGCCAGCGAGCCGAGCAACGTGTTGCGAAGCACCTCGTCGCGGACGGTCGTCAGCTCGCCACTGGTCGCGATCCCCGGACGGGCATCCCCCGACCCGGCTCCTGCCGGTGGGGTGGCGTTGCCGACCGAGACCGAGGAGGTGTGCAGTTGCTGGCTGAAGAAGCCGGCCATCATCGCGTACTGGGCGGCCAGCAGCCCGATCCCGCCGATCACGAACGCGGTGGCGATCAGCCAGGTCAGCCGTCCCCGGAAGCTCATCACTGTGCCGCCAACCGGTAGCCGTGGCCGGCGGAGGAGTCGATCAGGTCGGGGTAACCGAGCTTGCGTCGCAGCCCGTAGACAACCACTTTCACCACCCCGCGGGTGCGTTCGTAGGGGTCCTCCCAGACCTCGTCGAGCAGGTCGTCGACGGTGACGAAGCCGCCGTCGGCCTGGGCCAGGCAGGCGAGCACGCCGAACTCCTTCGAGGTCACCCGGACCGGACGGCCGCCGCGCTCGACCAGCCGCCGGGCGGTGTCGATGGTCAGGTCGCCGACGGTCACCACCGGTGCCGGACGCGCCTCCTGGCGGCGGGTTAGTGCACGCATCCGGGCCAGCAACTCGGTGAATGCGAAGGGTTTCGCCAGATAGTCGTCGGCGCCGAGATCGAGGCCGGCGACCCGGTCGGCCAGCGTGCCGGCGGCGGTCAGCATCAACACCCGGGCCGGGTGCCGCAACGCCATCAGCGTCCGGCAGACGGCGTCGCCGTCCAGCCCCGGCAGATCCCGGTCGAGCAGCACCAACTCGATGTCCTGGCTGCCGAGCACGGCCAGGGCGGCGTTGCCGTCGCCGGCCTCGCTGACCAGGTAGCCCTCGCGGCGCAGGGCCTCGACCAGGCTCTGCCGCAGGTTCGGGTCGTCCTCGACCACCAGTACACGCATGGCCACTCCTCGGGGTTGTCGCCAAGTATGCAGTTGACGCGGTGAGAAACAGGTGAGGCGAATCATCACCGCTTCCTCACCGTCTGATCGGTAGAAACGGTGTCAGTCGATCCGAGGAGGCCCCCATGCCACGAATCTCTCACCTGTTGCCGGTGCTGTGCGCGCTGCTGCTGACCGCCTGTGCGCCGGCTCCGAGCAACCCCGGAACCCCGATCGCGCCCATCGCGCCGGCGCCCACATCGGCGGCAAGCAGCCCCGCCGACCGCTACGCGGCCTGCCTGACCGAGCACGGCGTCGAGGCGATCGTGCAGAACGGACGGGTGCTCACCCGGGCCGACGAGGGCTCGCAGCCACAGGTGGGCAATGCCCGCCCGCCGGGGGAGTCCGCGCCGTCCGCGTCCCCGGACGCCCGCCTCGCCGAGGCCGAGACGGCCTGCCGCAAGGCCGTCCCCGACTACCAGCCGCCCAATGACAACGACCCGACGAAGGGCTGATCCGATGTCGCACCGCACCCCCAGCTCTGTCCTGCTCGGCCTGGTCAGTGCGCTGATCGTGGTCCTGCTCGCCGGCTGTTCGGCCGCCCCGGCGCAGCCATCGGCGTCCACTGGTCAGAAACTGGCCCCCAGCCTGGTCGCGCTGTTCCAGCAGACCCTCGAGCGGCAGAAGGACCGGCTCAGCCCATTCGAGAAGCAGGTTCTCGAACGCGCGATCGCCAACGGCAAGATCGCCGCCGTCGACTACGAGGAAGCCTTCAGCCGGCGCACGGCGTGCATGAAGCAGGCCGGCTACAACGACCAGGTCACCAAGCTGCCCACCGGGATCTACCAGATCACCCCCAAGCCGCCGGTCGGTGCCGATGCGAAGGCCTGGCTCGAGAAGTGGGCCGACGCCGACAAGAAGTGCGCCTCCGGGAACCTGATCATCATCGAGTCCCTCTACCGCACTCAGCAGGGCAACGACGAGCTGTTGGCCGACCCGCTGGAGGTCGCGGCCCGCTGCCTGGTCAAAGAGGGCGTCGCTCCGGCCACGTTCACCGCCCGCAACCTCGAGGACTGGCTGACCAAGCAGAACCCGCCGTTGCCGTTCGATGCGAACGACCCCAAGGCCCAGGTGTGCTTCTCCAACGCCGGGATCGCGGTGGGGGTGCCGAAGTGAACGTCCGCAGCGCACGACGGCTCGGCGGACTCGCTGTCTTCATCGCCGTCGTCAGTCTCGCGGCCGGCGCCGTCGCCGGGGCCGCGCTGCGTCCCCAGGCGGCGCCCGCCGACCTGGCCACGCCGGTGCCGGTCACCTCGGCACCGGTCACCCCCGAGAGCTTCGCCGATCCGCGGACGGTGCCGGTGCGGCTCGCCGTCGCGGCCGACCAGCCGATCGCGTCCGGGCGTGCCGGACGGCTCACCCAGGCGCTGTGCCGGGCCGACCGGCCGATCCGCTCGGGACGGATCGTGGCCCGGATCGACGACCGGCCGGTGCTCGGATTCGCCACCGCCTTGCCGCTCTACCGGAATCTGACGTCCGGTTCGAAGGGACGCGACGTGCGCGCCGTCCAGCGGGAGCTGCGCCGGCTCGGTCATCGGGTGATTGTCGACGGTCGGTACCAGGCCGGCACCCGCGCCGCCGTCCGTTCGATGCAGCGCAAGGCGGGAATCGCCAAACCGGACGGCCGGATCACCCTGAACAGCCTGGTCTGGCTGCCGGCCACGCAGGTGACACCCGCGAAGTGCGACGCCCGCAAGGGCGACCAACTCAACGCGGGAAGCAGCCTGTTCACCGTTGCCGGACGCCTCACCTCGGTGAGCTTCACCCGTCCGGACGGCATGGTTCCCGGAGCGCGCGTGCTGAGCCTCTACGGGGTGGAGGCGAAGGCCGGCCGGGGCCGGGTCGCCGACCGGAAATTCGTGGACGCCGTCGCCGCAACCCCCGATTACCAGGCCTTTGTGCTGGACGGGAAGAAGGCGGAGGTGACCGCGACCCTGCAGCTCCGCACGCCGGTGAACGCGTCCAAGGTGCCGCCGGGCGCGGTGTTCGGCCTGAACGGCAGCACCGGCTGCGTCCAGTCCGGCGACCGTGCGATTCCGGTGACCATCGTCGGCGCCGGGCTCGGCGCGGTGTTGTTCACCGCCGCCGAGACGCTCACCGAGGTCAACCTGGGCAGCGCCATCACCACCGACAACTGCCGGCGGGCCGGATGACCGCGTCGCGGGGCCGGCTGGAAGGAGCCGAAGGGCGGGCCGATGGCCGGGCCGAGCCGGCCGACGCCGGCGGGCCGGCGGAGGTCGCGTCGGCGAGCACGACAGCCGACGCGTCCGCGGGCCGGCCGGCGACGGAGGTTTCGTCCGATCGCTGGGTGGAAGCGGCCGGGGTGACCCACCGTTTCCCGGGCACCCAGCAGCTGTTTCCGCCGCTGGACTTCCGCTTCCTGCCCGGTGAGGTGATCGGGGTGTGCGGGCCGTCCGGTTGCGGCAAGTCGACCCTGTTGTCGATCCTGGCCGGCTGGGTGACGCCCGAGCAGGGCCGGCTCACCCTGCACGGGATCGAGCACATCGGCTGGGTGTTCCAGAATCCGCAGGGACTGCCCGCCCGGACCGCGCTCGACCACGTGGTGTTCCCCCTGCTGGCCCGCGGGTCGTCGCGTGCCGAGGCCGAGGACGAAGCGCTGGCGGTCATGGCGCTGTTCCGCATCGATCAGCTGGCGGCCAGGCGATTCGGCGACATCTCCGGCGGCGAGGCGCAGCGGCTGATGCTGGCCCGGGCGGTCGCCACCGGTTCGGACCTGCTGCTGGTCGACGAGCCGACCGCGCAACTCGACCTGGCCACCGCGGCGACGGTGAACCGGACGCTGGCGAACCTGGCCGCCGGCGGCAGCATCGTCGTCATCGCCACCCACGACCCGCAGACCCGGGCGTCGTGCACCCGGGTGCTCGATCTGGCGGCGAGGGTGCCGGCATGAGGCTCAGCGGCATCGTCTCGGAGGCCTGGCGGAACCTGGTCTCCGGCACCGCGCGGGCCGGCTGGCTGGCGCTCTGTGCCGCGCTGGTCGTCGCCGGGGTCACGGTCGTGGACGTGTTCTTCGTCGCCGACCTGCAGGCCCGGGCGGCGCGGGTGCACGCCGCGGCGGCGGACGTCCGGGTGCTGACGGTCGACGGACGGCAGGTCGACCCACAGGCCTGCCGGAACCTGAACCGGGCGCCCAACACCACCGCCGGAGCGCTGCGGGCGCGCGACCCGATCACCCTGTCCGGGGTGGACGCCTACCCGATCCCGGCCTGGGAGGCCACCCCCGAACTCGGCCGGATCCTCGGCGTCGCCGATTCCTCGGCTGCCGGTGCCTGGCTGTCCACCGAGTTGGCCGGACGCCTCGGCGTCGGCCCAGGCGCGACGCTGGCGACACGGGAGGGGCCGATGCGGGTCGGCGGCGTCTTTCCCAGTCCCGACGACGGACGCGACACCCGCCTGGCCTACGCCCTGGTCGTGCCCACGATGGCACAGCGCGGCTTCGACGAGTGCTGGGCGCGGGTCTGGCCGATGAACCCCGAGGTGGACGAGTTGTTGCGGACGGCGACCCAGACGCGTCCGGACGACACCAAGACGATCGTGTTGGGCCAGCTGAACAACAACTTCGGCAGCCGGTTCAGCCCGAGCACCGAGTTCGACACCCGCAGCACCCGGTGGATCGGCTGGTGTGGGGTGGCGGCGGTGCTCCTGCTCGGCCTGGTCGCGGCCCGGTTGCGGCGGCTGGAATACGCCAGCGCCCTGCACGCCAGGCAGCGCAAGGTGGACCAGTTGGCCACCGCGGGGGTGGAAGCCCTGGCCTGGTCGGTGTGCGCGGTGCTGTTGGCGAAGGCGGCGATCGTCGGGGTCGCGCTGGCCATCGCGCCGAGCGAAGCCCTGCTGGTCGCTGGGCTCCCCGATCCGGTGATCGCCGCCATCCCCCTGGCCGCGACGGCGGGCATGCTGCTCGGGGTCGGCCTGGTCCGCGAACGACACCTGTTCCGGTACTTCAAGGAGCGCTGATCCTCGCCTGCTGAGAGTATTGCATCCCTGCAAAAATGCGCTACCGTAACTTTGCGCTGCCGCAAAAGACGGTGGCGTTTCGCATGCGTAGGAGGTTCCCGTGGCCGCAGCCACCATCAAACGCCCGGTCCCCGAGGTGGGGGCGTCCGAGCCACTGATGAGCCATCGCCAGATCATGTTGGTGATGTACGGACTGATGGCCGGCATGTTCCTCAGCGCGCTCGACCAGACCATCGTCGGCACCGCGATCCGGACCATTGGCGACGACCTGCACGGGCTCGACCAGCAGGCCTGGGTGACCACGGCCTACCTGATCGCCGCCACCGTCACCACACCGCTGTACGGCAAGCTCTCCGACCAGTTCGGACGGCGTCCGCTGTTCATCACCAGCATCGGCATCTTCATCCTCGGCTCGCTGATGTCGAGCTTCGCGACGTCCATGGTCGAGCTGGCGGCGTTCCGGGCGTTCCAGGGCCTCGGCGCCGGCGGTCTGATGTCGCTGCCGCTGGCGATCATCGGCGACATCCTCGCGCCCCGCGAACGCGCCAAGTATCAGGGCTTCTTCCTGGCCACGTTCGGTCTGGCGTCCGTGATCGGCCCGCTGGTGGGCGGCCTGTTCGCCGGTGCCGACCAGATCCTGTGGATCGACGGCTGGCGCTGGGTGTTCCTGGTCAACGTGCCGGTCGGCATCGTCGCGCTGCTGATGGTGATCAGCTTCCTGCACGTGCCGCACGAACGGCACGGGCAGCCGCGGATTGACTGGTGGGGCGCGACCCTGGTGGTCGGCACGCTGGCGCCACTGCTGCTGGTCGCCGAACAGGGCCGCGAGTGGGGCTGGAACTCGGTGGCATCGATCACCTGCTTCGTGGTCGGCGGAGTCGGCCTGCTCGCCTTCATCCTGGTCGAGCGGGCGATGGGTGCCGACGCGATCATCCCGCTGCGACTGTTCGGCAAGTCCGCGTTCTCGATCACCACGGTGCTCAGCATCCTGGTCGGGTTCGGCATGTTCGGCGCGATGCTGACCATCCCTCTCTACCTGCAGATCGTCACCGGGCTGAACCCCACCGAATCGGGCTTCGCCACGCTGCCGATGATGGCAGGCCTGATGATCGCCTCGATCGGTTCGGGGCAGATCATCTCCCGCACCGGCAGGTACGGCATCTTCCCGGTCACCGGCACCGGCACCACCGCGGTCGGCTTCCTGATCCTCACCTTCCTCACCCCGGACAAGCCGCTGTGGTTCCTGATGATCGCCATGTTCGTGGTGGGCCTGGGCCTCGGTCAGCTGATGCAGACGCTCACCCTGGCCGTGCAGGCATCCGCCGAGCCGCGCGACATCGGGGTGGCGACCAGTTCGGCCACCTTCTTCCGGCAGATCGGCGGCACGCTCGGCACGGCGATCACGCTGTCGCTGCTGTTCAGCCTGCTGCCGGCCAATATCGTCAACTCGCTGGCCGACAAGCAGACCGTCACCGACGCCCTGGACGCCGCACTCGACCCGGCGGTGGCGTCCGCGCCGAACAACGCCGCGATCATGGAGAAGATGTGGAACCCGATCACGGACAAGATCAAGTCCCAGATCGACGACAAGCTCTCCGACGCCACCAAAGAGGTCAAGAAGAAGGTGAAGGCTGCCGTCCGTGAAAAGGTCGCGGACGCGGTGCACGCCAACGCGGCCAAGGGTGCCGGCAAGCTGGCCGACGGCGTTTCCCAGGTTGCACTCGGGCTGGACAAGCTCAGCACCGGCACCGGTGCCTTCGTCGGCGGAGTCGGTCAGATCGGGACGGCGGCGCACCAGTTGGCGTCCGGCACCGACAAGCTGGCCACCGGTCTGGACGGCCTTGCCGGCGGGCTGACGAAGCTGGGCGCGGCCGAGAAGGTCGCGGCTGGGCAGGCCGAGAAGGCGACGTCCGACTTCGGCCGGCTCAGGGCGGCGATAGCCACCATGGGAGCCGATCAGAAGGACTGCACGGACGGCGATGACAGTGCCTGCGGCAAGCTGTCCGCCGACCAGGCCGATGTCACCAAGGCGATGACCGCGCTGGCGATTAGCGTCCACACCACCAGTGGCTACCTCAACGGGGGCGGCGGCAAGCCGGGCCTGGCGGACGGGGTGTCGTCGGCGGCGTCCGGTTCGCAGAAACTGGCGTCCGGCCTGCACCAGCTTGCCGCTGGCACCGGCAAGCTCGCCGACGGTGCCAGCACGGCGGCCGACAAGGGTGGCCAGCTCACCACCGGAACCAAGGCCGCGGCGTCCGGTACGGCGAAGCTGAGCACGGGTGCCCGCCAGTTGTCGAAAGTCGAGAAGCTGATCAACGACAAGGTCGCCGAGCTGGTCCCCGAGGCCGAGAAGAAGGCGCTGAAGAAGGTTGCCGACGAGAAGAACTTCAGCGTGATCGACGGACGGCTGGCGGTCGACTACAGCGATCCGGTGCAGCGTCGGGCGATCATCGACCAGATCGCTCCCGAGCTGGTCGACGCCATCAATAAGGGCGACACCGGCGACGTGAAGACCGACACCAGCGCCAGCGACACCTCCTTCCTCAACAGCGCCGATCCGCGGCTGACCAAGCCCTTCCTGGAAGGTTTCAACGCCTCGGTGGTCACCATCTACTGGGTCGGACTAGGCGTAATGCTGCTGGCGTTCGTGGTCACCTGGTTCTTCCGGGTGCCGCCGCTGCGGCTGCGCTCGGCGCTGGAGGAGCGGACGGCTGCTGCCGCGGCTGCCGCGGTTTCGGGCGGCGGCGAGAACCTGCCTGACCAGCCGGAATCGCTGCGCGAGGTGGCTGAGCCGGGCGAGAATGGGTCCGACCAGGCGACGGAGCAGAGGGGGCAGTGATGAGCGAGGCGACCGCCGAGCGAGCCTGCCTCGGACTGCGCGAGCGGAAGAAGCGGGCCACCCGTGAGGCGCTGCACGCCGTCGCCCTGCGGCTGGTTTCCGAGCGTGGACCGGACGACGTCACGGTGGAGGAGATCTGCGACGAGGTGGGTGTCTCGCCGCGGACCTTCTTCAACTACTTCCCCACCAAGCTCGCCGCCGCGTTCGACCTGCAGCTGGTTCAGGTCTCCGACGAGGATGCCGAACGCTTCCTCACCGGGGGTTCCCCCGTGGTTGCCGACGCATGCGAACTGGTCGGCCGCAACGTGACCCTGCCGAGCGACTTCGCCCGGATCAAGGACATGCTTCGTGGGCACCCCCAACTGGCCATGGGCTTCTGGCAGCAGAACATGCAACGGTTGAAGCCGTTCCTGACCCTCATCCAGCAGCGGACCGATGACACCCACGCGGCGCGGGTGGCCTTCGGCATCGTGGTCACCGCGGTGATGTCCGCGATGACCCAGGCCGAGGGGTCCGAGGCCGAACTGGGCGAGCGGCTGCGTGCCGAGGTGCGGGCGATGCGCGAGCTGATCGACGAGGTCGAGTAGCAACGTTGTCGGTCGAGCAACGTTGTCGGTCGAGCTTGTCGAGACCCAGGCTGCCGCCCACCCGTCGGTTGAGCTTGTCGAAACCCTGCCGAGGGCGGTGTGCTTCGGCGGGGTCGTTCAAGCCGGCACGACGATGGTCGGCGATTCGTAGCCGGGCCCTACGCGGCGTTTCGTGCGTTATGGATAGCCGGTTGGCGGCCAATCGGCTGCGCCGCACAGACATGAGCGTTTTGGCGCGCTTCGAAGCCTCCATAACGCTCATTTCTGCGCGCCTTACGCCAGGCCGACGACCGGGCGCCTTCAAAACGCACGAATCTCGGCGTCAGCCGCTCGCGAGTTCGCGGGCGATACGGTCGATGACGATGTCGGGTCGCGTCATGACCTCTTTGGCGAGCCAGCGCACCATCCGGAACCCCAGGTCGCGCAAGGTCAGTTCGCGCTCCTTCTCGTGGACGATGCTCGCCTCGTCGGTGTACTTCTCGGCGCCGTCGCACTCACCGATCAGGTGTTCCTCCGCCCAGAGGCAGTCGGGGTAGAGCGTCCCCGCGGGTGTGCGGACCGCCGCCTGATACAGCGGCTGCGGTATGCGGGCGAGGTGGATGTGGCCGGCCGTCAGTGACTCCGCCGGCGACTCCCTCGCCGGCTCGACCAGCTCCAGGGTTTCGGCCAATCCATCGACGCCACAGGTGCGGGCGACGTCTTCGAGTTCCTCGACAGCGCGGCTGCGGTGTCGGACATTGCTGTAGTCGGCGCGGCGTGGCTTGGCGACGTACGAGGCGCAGAGGCACCGGGTCGCGGCATCGAGCACCACCAGTGCCTCGGGTATGGCGAGGCCACGGGCGAGATCGATCGCCGTCCGGGCAACGGTGGTCACTCGATACCCGCTCGCGTCCCGGGTGAGGTGACCCGCCGGCAGCGGTCCCAGCCGGTGGGCCACTGGCCCGCGCCGGGACCGGTGCCGCCCGTCGCCGGGCAAGGTGACCGTCACGGGAGCGTCATCCCACTTGCTCAGCGTCGGCGTCGGCAACTGCCAGACCAGCGCCGCGGAGGCATGGCTGATCGCCGCCTCGGGGTTGACCACCGTTTCGGCCCGGGCTCGAACGAGATGTTGCCCTGCTGCATCGGCAGGCCAATACTCGGCACCCAGGAAGACTGACTGCCGGACTCGGATCAACCGTCCGGATGCCAGCTGCGTGGCGATCATGCGACGGGTCACACCCTGGCCGGCCAGGGCAGTGACCGGCGCCGGCTCGGATGGCAAGGCCCAGGGGCGTGGGGTGCGCATCCCGCCATCATCGCCGCCCATCGACGGCCATGACAGACTCGATCGGAGATCTGTGGATAACTTGCAGCGACAGGCGAGGTCACCCGCCACGACCTTGCCGAGAAACGTGCGTATTGAAGTGCCCGCCAGCCACGGTTCGACTTCGACGCGCAGACATGAGCGTTATGGCCGCCACAGTTGCCGGCTTAACGCTCGTTTCTGCGCGAGTGAGCCCGGGGTGGGCCGTGGCCAGTGTGAAAACGCACATATCGGCGCGAGCGCCCGGTCGAGCTGGCCGCGGAGGCTGAGCTGTTTCGGACCGGTGGATGTGGTCGGGTGACTGGGTGGGACTCTCGTGCTCGACGCCGAGGGGCTATCAGGGTGGCTGAGCCAGAAGCCCCGAGCCACGGGGTTCTTGCCCGCGCCGCATCGCCACGAAGCAGAAGGTCGTCGGCGTATGAAGCCCGATGTCCTTATGTCTCAATCACTAGGACATCAGGGAGATGGGGCGCCTGATCGGTCGCAGGCGTATTCGTTTCACACCGGCCTGCCGTCGGCATAGGTGAAGCCCAACGAGCGGTATCCCGGCACACGACGCCGCAATCCCGCTGCGAGGATGGGTGCCTGGGCATCGTGGTAGTCGTGGACCTCGGCGACTTCCTTGCCAGCGAAAGTGCGGATGACTCGGCCGACGCATTGAACGAGGTGCCCGTCGAAAGCAATCGGACCGGCCAGGAAGAGTGTGTCCAGCGCGGGCGCGTCGAACCCCTCGCCCATGAACGGAGTGGTTCCAATCACCAGTACGCCATCGCCGGCCTTGACGTCTGCCAAGAGATCGATCACAGCCCGCCGTTCGGCGACCGACATTCCGCCCTGAAGCAGCAGCGGGCTGAGCCCACGGTGGGTGAGAACTCGCGCGAGGGTCTCTACATGCCTGACCCGCCGCGTCAGCACCACACAGTTACGGCCGCGGCTGAGTGCCTCGGCAACATTGCCCACGATCTGATCGTTCCGGGCCGTGTCATCGATCAGGACGCCGAGCAGCCCGGCATAGGCGCCGGGCGCGGAAAGGTCGAGGCCACCGTGGGCGAAGGCGGTGTCATGGAGGTGTAGCCGCAGTTGGGGACCGCGTCCGGCCCGAATGTCGAGCAGGGTGTCTCGGTCTCGTCCGACGTCGAACGTGTGCCGCACCGGACCGAGTTGCCAGGTGACCAGATCGGCGAGACCGTCGCGTCGGGTGAGGGTTGCTGTGAGGCCCAGCCAGTGCCGAGCGGTGATCGGCTTCACGGAGTGTTCGTAGGCGGCCGCGCCAAGGTGATGGCATTCGTCGACAATCACCTGCCCGTAGCCGCCGGTGAAGTCCGCGACATCGTCACGCCTGGCCAAGGAGGGGAGCACGGCAATGTCAATTACGCCGGTGAGCTTCTGGCGCCCACCGCCGAGTTGCCCGGGCCGCACACCTAGGAACTGCTCGACCCGCATACTCCACTGTTCGGCAAGCGCCTTGCGGTCGACCAGGACGAGGGTCGACGCGCCGCGCTCGGCGATCATCGCGCACGCCATCACAGTCTTTCCAGAGCCTGGTGGGGCAACCAGCGCGCCGTCGTCGTGGCTGAGTAGTTCGCCGACCGCCTCCGCTTGGGCGTCCTGCAATTCGGCCGCCAGACTCACGTCGATCTCGGTGCCGGATTGTCGCAGGTCGGTGATGTCGAGCTTGGCGCCGGATCTGTCCAGCAGGGCACTGATCGTGTGTCGCAGTCCGCGTGTCAGGACTAGCGGATCGTCCGGCGTGAGGTCGTATCCGCGGACGAAGCGGGGTGTGTCCCAGGTCGACTTGCGCAGCCGCTGCAGTTCGTAGAACCTCGGGTTCACCATGGAGGCGGTGTGCTTGAACGTGGCAAGTGCGGCAGGGGTCAGCTGCGCAGTCGGAATCACCAGCCCGGCGCCCAACTCGGCTCGGATGACCGGCGGTAAGAGCGGATTCACGCTGGTGGCGGACGACGGCTCGATGGCCTTGACCTCGACGCCGGCGGTGCTTCGCGGGGCCTCTCGGGCGAACCGGAGAACCTCACCGGGGCTCAGGCGTCCGAGCGTGGACAGGAAGGCCCACTGATCAGCGTGCGGCTCCAAGGCCGCCGGGTCGAGGAACAGCGTCAGGCCGCTGGCGCGGCGGCTCCCTTGAAGCGGGGCAGCGATCAGGTTACCGAAGCCACCCTCAGGTGCGACGTCCTGATTCGGGAACAGACGATCATATGATCGCAGGTCCATCGACCCGCGCAGCAGCATCGCCTCATGAACGAGCCACGCGCCCACGACTCGGGCAGCTGCTGCCTTGACCGGACCCGAGAAGAAGATCCAGACGTGGGCACCCCGGCCGGACTGGGAAAGCTCGAGAGCCGCGGGGATGCCCCGGCTCCGCCCAGCTTTGGTATAGGCGAGTGCGTCGAGCATCGCGGTCGGACCGTCGAAGTCCGCAGCCAACCAGTGGCATTCACCGCCTGGCAAGAGCGGATAGAGCCCGACGAAGACGTCGCCAGTGAGATGAGCGACAAGTACGTCGTTGGTCAGAGGCAGGTGGCGGGCGCGCTTCTTGTCGACGAGCCTGGCCCAGCCGCCCGCGATGGCGGGTGACCAGCCCTGCCGCCCAGTCCGATGGTTCTCCCAGCGGAGCGCGTACACGTCACGTCGGGCGCGGAACAGGTCGGTGTACAGCGCGAGCTTGTCGGCGGTGGGAGAGTCGTGGGTGACCACGCCGGGCTGATGCACCGGGATGGCCGGTTGCTCATCTGCCGGCACCGTGTCGCCGCGCAACTCCAACAATCGCGACAGCCGCGCGTTCTCCTGACGAAGCTGCTCGAGTTCGCGCAGCAGTGAGGCGGGTGGCTTCTGGGCATCCATGCCATCTCCTGCCTCGCTGTTGCGCCGTTGGTTCCGCAATGCGGCCCGTCAGTGCTGACCGGAGCCCGGACCTGATGCCTTGCGGGCCAAGCGGGAGGCTTAGATCGAGGCGATGTGCGGCGTCGTCAGCAGCTCACTGACGATGAGCTGTACGGAGACGCCGTTTCCATCACGTCGAACAACCCGGGCCGGTAGGTCTTCGTTGTCCGCGTCCGTCACGAGTAGGACGTCGCTCGGTTGAGGATCGAATGTACTGTCGTCCGCCCGAGGACCCTGCGACATAAGGCAGGTGACGACCAAGTCTGCCCCGGCCTCGTTCGGGTTGTAGATCAGGTCGCCGGTGGTCATGCGCTCATGCTAACTCCGTCGTGGCTGCTGGAACTCACCCGCAGAGCCACCATCGCGTTGGGTACGTTGTTGGAGTGAAGATCGCGGTCCTGGGCGTCGGTGGCATCGGTTCGACCTTCGCGTCCCAACTCGCCGGCGCCGGCCACGACGTCACCGTCATCGCCCGCAACCGCCGCCTCGAACAGGTCAGCCGCGACGGTGGAATCCGGACGGCAGACGGTGTCGTCGCCACCACCGTGGCGGGCGAACTGCCCACCGATGTCGACTTCGACCTGATCCTCGTGACGGTGCTCGCTCACCAGGTGACGCCGCTGCTGCCTCGGATAACAGCGAGCCGTGGACGCACCGTGATGTTCATGTTCAACACGTTCGACTCACTCTCCACGCTGCAGGACGCGGTCGGTGACCGGTTCGCGTTCGGCTTCCCCGCGATCGCCGCGCAGGTCGACGCGGACGGCGTGCTGCGCGCCAGCATCCAGAGCCGCGGCGTGCTCACCACCGTCACCGACGCGCAATGGGCGGAGGTATTCACCGCGGCCGGCATCCCCGCGGTCACCACGTCCGACATGGAGAGCTGGCTGCGCAGCCACGCGGCGTTCGCCGCACCGTTCATGATCACGGTCGCCGAGGCACACTGCGCACAACGGGGAATCTCCTGGTCGCGGGCCCGGGAGCTGGCCGCAGCGAAGAACGAGGCGTTCGCCCTCGTCCGCGAACTCGGCAACGAGATCATTCCGGCCATGCACGCCGTCGTCGGCAAGGTGCCCGCGACTCTGACCGCGGGACTGCTGTGGGTTGCGAGCCGTGTACCAGCGGCTCGGGCCACCGGCGCCGCCGGATATGCCGAACCGCGTGCACTGATCGACGCGATGGTGACGGTCGCGAACCGCAGCCTGCCCGCACTCGCTCGAGTGCGGCCCCAGGGCTAGCACCCACGGCCGCGGAGCGGTCCTCATGAACGGCAAGAGAAGTCAGCTTGACACAACTGTGTAGACCCCTACACACTAGTTCTCGTGCCGGGTGGGCCGAAGGTCGTCGGTTAACTCTGGAATCGTGGGTCCGAGGTTCGAGTCCTCGTTGGTGAAAGCCAGTAGCTCAGTTGGTAGAGCAACGATCTCCCGGTGGCCACCACCATGACCACCCGGCACCCCACAACAGAATTTCACGAGGTCGGGCGGGCCGAAGATCATCGGTTACCGCTGATAACGGGCAGGTTGCGGGTTCGAGTCCCGCCGTCATTCGTGGCGTAGCTCAATCGGCAGAGCAGCTTCCGGTGATCACACCACGCCCGCCCGGCCTCATCGTGACAGCGGGCCGGAGAGCTTCGGTTATCTGGTGAGGCCGGGTTCGATTCCCGGCGCGGAGCACACCACACGCCCGCTGTCCCCGAAGCCGCGACGCGGGGACGGGCCGGAGCAGATCGGTTATCTCTCCCACATAAGGAATGGTCCACGAGTGGACCAGCCCGGCCAGCGCCGGGTCCGATCCGGTCCGCACGCCACGCCCGTCCCCGCCCGCACACCGAAAGGAGGAACTGAGAATGGACATTCTGCGCATGTTGAACCTGCGCCGGACCCCACAGAGCGAGGCCGCCGACCCCACACAGGTCGTGAACTCGGCAGGTGGCTACGTCTTCGAGTTGGACGACGCCGCGCGGCTGCGCCGGTTCCTCACCCTCGGTGTGGACGGCGGCACCTACTACGCCTCCGACCGTGCCCTGGCGATCGAGAACGCCGCGGTGCTGACCCGGATGGCGGCGTCCGACCCCGAGGGCCTGGTCGCCACCATCGTGGACGTCTCGACCCGTGGTGCGGCGCCGAAGCAGAACCCGGCGCTGTTCGCGCTGGCCTACGCGGCGTCCGTGCCCGAGGCGGCTCCGGCGGCGCTGGCCGCGCTGCCGCAGGTGGCCCGGACCGGCACTCACCTGCTCCTGTTCGCCGGCTACGTCGAGCAGTTCCGCGGCTGGGGCCGGGGCCTGCGGCGTGCGGTGGCCGGCTGGTACACGTCCAAGGACGCCGATCGGCTCGCCTACCAGGTGGTCAAGTACCGCCAGCGTGAGGGCTGGTCGCATCGTGATCTGCTGCGGCTGGCGCACCCGGCGACGTCCGTGCCGGCGCTGCGGGACACCTTCGAGTGGGTGGTCCGCGGCAACGTCGGGGCTGAGGTTCCGGCTCTGGTCACGGGTTTCGCGGCGGCGCAGCAGGCGTCCGATGCGGCGACCTGGGCGCGGCTGGTCCGTGAGTACGGCCTCAGCTGGGAGATGCTGCCCGACCGGGCGCTCACCGAGCGCACGGTGTGGGACGCCCTGCTGGACGCCGGCATGCCGCAGACGGCGCTGATGCGTCAGCTGCCGCGACTGACCGGTCTGGGCATGCTGCCGTTGCTGGGTGGCCGGACCCGTGAGGTGGCCGCACTGCTGGCGGATGCCGAGCGGCTCACGCGGGCCCGGGTGCACCCGATGAACGTGCTGGTCGCGCAGCGCACCTACGCCTCAGGCCGATCGGCCCGCGGTTCGGGGGCGTGGAAGCCGACCCGGCGGATCGTGGACGCCCTGGACGCGGCCTTCTACGCGGCGTTCGGTGCGGTCGAGCCGTCCGGCAAGCGGATGCTGCTGGCGGTGGACGTGTCCGGCTCGATGGGTGTGCCGATCTCCGGCATGCCGATCACCGCCCGTGAGGCGTCGGCGGCGCTGGCGCTGGTGCAGCTGGCGACCGAGCCGGAGTCGAGCGCGGTCGGTTTCTCGGGTTCGTTCGGCATCGGCGGCCACACCGAGCTGAAGCCGTTGGCGATCTCGCCGCGGCAGCGGCTGGACGACGCGCTGCGGGTGGTCGACGCGATGCCGTTCGGTCCGACGGATTGCGCGCTGCCGATGCTGTACGCGGTGGAGCAGGGTCTCGAGGTCGATGTGTTCGTGGTCTACACCGACAACGAGACCTGGTCCGGTGAGGTGCACCCGCACCAGGCGCTGCGGGCGTACCGAGAGAAGACCGGGATTCCGGCCAAGCTCGTGGTGGTCGGCATGACGGCGACCGGTTTCAGCATCGCTGACCCGGACGACGCCGGCATGCTCGACATCGCCGGGTTCGACGCGGCCGTGCCGAACCTGATCACGGAGTTCGCCCGTGGCTGATGCGCTGAAAGGAGGCGGTACCCCTGCCAGGGGTGCCGCCTCTCGCGCGTCACTCGGCGGGGGAGTGTCGGACGCCCGGGCCGCTCGGGCGCGGGAGTTGCATCGGAAGGCTGTCGAGGCGGACGAGCTGGCGGCCCGGCAAAGGGCCGAGCGAGACGCGCTGATCCGGCGGTTGCGGGAAGAGGATCCGAAGCAGTGGAGCTATGGGGCGTTGGCGGCAGCGATTGGATGTAGCCGGGAGTTGATCGCGCTGGTTGTGAAGCGAGAGGGACGAGGCTAATCGTGGTGAGTCGTGCACACCGAATCAACCCCGAGCGCCGCTTGCGGCCGACGGTTCTCCAATCCCCGGACAGCGCGCCACTGCAGTCGCGAGAGGATTGCGGTTTGGAGAAGGGACATTGCGGTGGAGCCGTTTGAGGTGCATGGATTCTGGTGGCTACCTGGGCATCAAGACCAGCGCGTCCCAGGAGTGTTGTCATGGGATCCCAACACTGGGGGCACATTGCGACTCGTTGGTCAGCTCTGGCCGATAGTGATTCAGCACAGCGTCCTGCCGGATGGCCATGTCCAGGAGTACCGTGACCGCACTCACGACACCGATCGGTCATACCCAGTCGTCCACGGGGAGGCTGAGAACGTCGCTTATACCCTTCTGAATACGTTCCAGATCCGGAAGCGGGACTGGTCGTTGACGCAGTCATCCGAAACTGTCCGTGTGAACTCCGTTCTTAAGGGGGGCTTCTTCGGTACGCCGGAGCTCCATGTCGGCCAAGCGCTATTCCGTCTGCGTGATCTGGCTGACTGGATTGGTGCGAATGGCATGGAGTTGGCTTATCCGGATGAGCCTTGGGTTGATGATCGGTTTGCAACAGTCTCGGCCACGCGCCTTCCCAAGTTCGTCGTGCCCTCCCGTGGGCCCAGCGTAGCGCTCGAACACCGTCTTGAGGTATCTATCAACGGGAACGAGTCCGCCCGGATAAACCAAGACTGGGTACTATGTATAGATTACGGTCGGCTTTGCCCGCTGCAGACATTGGTCGATGTGGCGAGCGACTTCCAAGATCTTGTGACAATTGCCACCGAAAGGACCGCGGAATTTCGCAGTGTGGCTCTGCATCATCCCGATCTCCTGGAATATTCGCTGGATGGTGGGCCGCTGAGCGGTGTTCACAAGTCACTGACCTACTATTCCCGATGGGCGAACCGTGTTGACGATGTTGCCGAGGGGGTTGGATCGCGCAAACCGAAGAGTGGCTACGAGATGTGCTTCACATTCGCGCATCTGGGCGCTGAAGGCGTTGGTCGCTGGCTGGACGTAGCTGCCAGATTCCGTACGGAGCTTCGGCGTGCGATGACGACTAGATATGCGCGGGGATATCTGGAGGACAAGATTATGAACCTGTGTGCGGCGTTGGAGTCCTTCGACAAGCACCACCGCGGAACCACGGACAACTACGTGGATCGTATCACTGCTTGCGTCGACCTAGCGGGCGGCATCTTTCAGGATCTTATTGTTGATGATCCCTTTGACTGGTCGAAGAGGGTTAGAACGCTTCGCAACACGCTGGCCCACCACGGTGACCAATTGCGTCTTGATGGTTCGGCAGGAGGGCACCTAATTGCAGAGCAACTGTTCTGGCTGTTCACGCTGTGTCTACTGCGGGTAGCGGAGGCGCCCGATGCGGTCTTCGACTCAATCTCGAACCACGCTCAATGGAAGTGGCTGCGCGAGCAGGCTGCAGAGGGGGTGGTGTTGTAATGGCGACGTTCCGCGCGTTCTCCGGTGGTCGATTGCTTAATTCTGCTTCTGGTCACTTGGGGCTCATCTCATCTCGTGCTCTTCTTAGCATTTCAAGGCTGGTGCAGGCTTCCGTACTCGCTGTACCAGCAGACCATGCTGGTGGCCAGAAGAAGTGCCTGAATGGCGTTACGCTTTGAGTACTGTCGGCTAGATGCACGATGTAGACTCGCATGCCTGCTTAGCGTGCGGGGGATCCTGTCTCCCCTGTATTCCCAGTTTGGCTTGTGTATCTTCCAGACCGGAATCGCGATGAGCGCGGTCGCCAAATACTCTTCGTCCTCCAGGATGGCCTCGTACGTGCTGCGGTTCTTGGAGCCCGTATAGCGCTGTCGGTCTGATCGTGGGAGCGCGAAGGTGATGGAATCGATCACAACGATGAATAGTGCTTGGGCGGCCGACGGGTAGCCGTCCTCATATGCTGAGATTCCTTCTGCTACAAGGTGGGACCATTCAGCGGTGGCAGGGTTCTTGTGTCGGACCAACGCTGCTCGGCAGTCTGCGATAATGGGCCGCCACTTCTTCGTGAGAAGCACCCGAGTCGTCCCATTTTGGTGGGCGGCGAGAAGTGCCTCTGCAGTGTCTTGGCAAGGCACCTGATACAAAGATATCCCCTCCGCTGCCAAGAAGTCGAAGACTCCACGAACGCTAACGTCGCGGATGTGTCGTAGGTTCGGTGGAAAGCTGTTGAGGTACGCTTCTTTGAACTGGCGAACGAGTGATGTGCTTGTCCATAGTTCCTGTTGGATTCCCCGAATTGACGTATAGATCTCGCGCGTGCTCTCAGTTATCCGTGCGAATGTCGATGCCGCACCCCCACCTGCACTCAGGCCATCGGAAAGCTTGCGGATTGCCCAGGCTGTTGCCGCAATAGCGGCGGCGGCCGGAAGTGCCAGGGTGGCTGCTTCTTGAGTCTTCTCGATATTCGCCAGGAGTGCGTGCTGAGACTCCAATGACGCGAGCGACCTGCTCCGGGCGGGCTCGAATGGTGCAGACAGGTGGTCGAGGTTCACCCCAAGTCGTCTGAGAGTGTGTCGCGGCGTGTGATCTTCGTCCTGTTCGGTATTAGGGGCTCGGGTGTCGGGACCGCTAGATCGCCCGTCGACGACTATTTCGTTGCCGATATCGAGCGCATCAGCGCAGGCTGTGGCTGCTGGGTGGTCTGTGGAGTCTGTTTGCGCAGTCATGAGTGGCACCCTAGGGGCTGCGGCTGACACTCTGGATCTCTGAACCGGGCTCGGCGCGCGGACGCAAACTCATCGAGCAGTAGGGCGTGGAGACCGTTTCCACGGCATCAGAAGTCTTGTATGAGGAGGTCGATTGTCACCCTTCCGGCGATCGCCGTTAGGCGAGACCGCGACCCGACGCTGCTCCTCGAATCGCTTAGCGCGTTGCGCCTTGTCGTGGAAGCACTGGACGACGGTGCGATAGCTCCGCTTCGGAACGTGGCGCTGGCGCATTGGTTCTCGCCATCCGCTGGATTGGCCCGTGGTCGCAACCGCGCGCCCGATCTGGACTGAGGACCCAGGCGTCTTCGATACGGGAGTCGCAACCTGGGCGAGCGCGCACGTCGAGGTCTACCTGCGCGGAGACTGAGAGGGCGTGGGGTGCTTGGCTCGGTCAGTTCTTCTCCCCAGACAGCGCGAAACCCGGGCCCTGTCGTCCGGCAGGAGATCCCGGGTTCACTTCCACGTCTCACCGCAGTGGACTGGCTACATGCCCATCATGTCAGGTGCCGCACTGGACACGATTGAAGTTCTTCACCGGGATGGCGACGTTGTCGCACCAGAAGCGGCTTAGCGGAGTTTGGCGAGCGCGTCGGGGTGCTCGCCCTTGACCAGTGTCACTTGCGACGTGCGGCGAGTTCGGCGCGAAGCTGGGCGTGTGATTCGTCCGCGCAGAGCAGTTCGACCTTGCGACTCTCGATGTCGTCGATGCGCCGGCGGAACTCCCCACGCCAAGCGGCATCGACTTCGGCTTGCTCCTCATCGACGGCATCGTCCATCTCGAGGCTATGAATGCCGCGACGAAGCACCTCGGCGCGGTCGTGGCGATCCAGAGCGAGCAGCGCCTGCTCCACCTCTGCGACGGTCATAGACATGGCGCCGACTTTACGCCGGCACTCTGACCTCGCCGCAGAACTACGATCGCTCCGACCGGCAGCGGACACGCCTCGACGTGATCGATCTGGCCCAGGGCTCACCAGTCGCTGATCGGATACACCGCACCGCCGGCGGCCACGGCACGCTTCTGCGTCTCGATCGTTTCCTGGTAGTAGATCGCGGCCTCCGCCTGGTGCGCCTCGGGGATCCTCTGACTGCGCACGTACTCCTCGAACGAGTAGCCCTGAATGGCGTAGGCCATCAGGCGTCCGATCGCTTCGGTGTCCATGCCCAAGCTGTCATGCCGAGCGCCAGAGGTCTCCGGCGGCGTGGCCGAGGCCGGCGGAGCGAGCTGGTCCAGAAGTGCGAGCGCGTGGGCGTACTTGGCCTGCAGCCGGTCGCGGGTGGACGCCGGAAGCGCGGCGAGCCTCTCGGGGTTGGTGTTATCCCAGATGTCCGCCCGTTTCACCGCCACAGCCAGATCGTTGGACGCCGCCCGCCGGTAGTAGTCGTCACCCTCGCCGTCGCGCCGGGTGAGGGCGTCCACGGCGTCCACGATGGCGTCGCTGAAGTCGTCGCGCAGCTCGTCCAGGGTGAGGGCGGCGCTGTCCTCGACCACGTCGTGCAGCCACGCCACGCACACCGCGGCCGCTCGGCCGTCGACTTCCGCGACCCGGTCGGCAACCCGCCGCGGGTGCTCGATGTAGGGGCGTCCGGCCTTGTCAACCTGCCCTTCGTGGGCGGTTGTGGCGCGCCGTTCGGCGGTCGGCAGGCACGTGAGCGCCGCCCGTTCGCTCAGCGGGACGTCAACGGCGTCCGCGACGTCGTCGGGGTCGATGCCGTACACGTCGATCGGCGCCTGCATGGCGGCGTCCGCGGCCCTTCGCAGCTCGTCCTGTCCGCCGTCGATGCCGATCCACCAGTTCGGCTTCTTCTTTGACGGGCGGGTGAACCCCAGGCGCAACAGTCCCTCGTCGCTGCCCGCGGGCAGGGTGCGCGACATGAACCTTTCGTGGCAGATCTCGATCAGCACTGTGTCGCCGGTGAATGAGCCGGCCTGGAAGTAGGTGTCGCTGACCTTGGTGTTGAAGAAGGCGCCGGTGCCGCGCAGCTGCGCGAGCTTGGCAGCAATCGTGGCCGTAGTGATGTCGGTGAGGTTCATGTGTGAACTCCTCGGGTTAAGCGGGCGACGTGGCCGGCACGGTCACGCCCTATATTAACGCGATATCAGTCTAACTCTCCGCAACTCACGGTGCGCACCCCCACCGACACTTTGCGCAACCTCGCTTAAACTAGCCGAGTGACCACAGCCCACCAGCCCTACCGCGACAGCTCCGGACGCACCCTCGAGGACTACCCGCGCCCCTCAGTAGCGGTTGACACCGCCGTTCTCACCCTCCATCAGGACGCGTTGTGCGTGCTGCTGGTCACCAATGAGGCCGGCGACGAACGCCTGCCCGGCACCTTCTTGCACCCCGGCGAAACCCTCACGGACGCGGCAGCCCGCGCCCTACGAGACAAGGCCGACGTCGAAGCACGGTCACCGCGACAGCTGCATGTCTTCGACGACCCCAAGCGGGACGACCGTGGCTGGGTCCTATCCGTCGCCCATCTGGACGTCATCCGCTTCACCGATCTGCGGCTCAGCGAGCATGCTCGCCCCCTGGCCGTCGACGACCTGCCGCCGCTCAAATACGACCATGCCGAGATCGTTCAACGAGCGGTGCACGAGGTGAAAGGGGAGTACCGCCGGGACCCTGACCCCTGGCACCTGCTCCCGGACACCTCGGACGGCTTCACGATCAGGGATCTCCGCCTGCTGCACGCGGCAGTCCTGGGGGAGCGGCTGGTCGCCGATACCTTCCGCCGAGCAATGCTGCCGGCGCTGAGGTCGACCGGTTTGCTGCGCAAGGGCGCCCTGGGTAAGCCGGCTGAGTTGTATCGGCGTGGCTAGCGCCATTGGATGCCGGGGGCACGTAGTAGCGGTGACGTTGCATCCGCAGAAGTTTGTTGGCGAGGCTCAACTCAAAGTTCGGCAACCGAGGCTAGGCGGACCAGCCTTGTGTGCAGCACGCCCTCATCCACGGGCGTCCGACGCCGCGGGCAAGAAGTGATGTCGTGGGCCAGCTGGCGAGTGGGGCAAGGAGATGAGGTGGGTGCCTGAAATGGCTGCCTCTGCCTGTTGGAGATGCAGACCGATCATGTTGACTAGTGTCGCCGCGACGGCAGCAAGATCGGCAGCGGAACCGTGGAATGTGGGTGCCGAGCAGCCTCTGGTGGGAATCAGTTCGTCGCCTTCGGCGGCATCCTCCCAGAGCGAATGGTAGAGTTCCAGCCCACCATCGGCGAGCACGGACCTCCCCGCGACCTCGTCGATGGCCGACGGGGTGAGTTCGGAATCTGGCGCGCAGATGTTGGCGATGCCGAGGGTCCCGGAGCCTGCGTCAGTAGCGATCTGTGCGATGAGCGCCTTGCGCTCCCCACGAGCAAGCGTGTCGAGGCAGGTCGTGACGCTGTGACTTACGGTCGCATCGACGATGAGATCAGCCGCGCGGGAATCAGCCGAATCGAGCATGCGCCCCTCGGCGACGGTGACGCTGAGGCCATCACGAACCGCCTGAAGCCTCGTAGCCAGGGCATCGGCTTTCGTCCGGCCGATGTCGGCTTCCGTGTAGTTCTGTCGCACGAGAAGTCCGCCGGTGACGACGCCGGGGTCGCAGACGGTGATATGGGTGGCTCCAGCGCGTGCAATGAACTCGGCCACCCATGACCCCAGACCACCGCACCCCCACACATGAACAGACTTCCCCTGGAAGCCGTTGACAGGACGGTTGTCGTCGCGTCGGGTCGTGATTGCTTCTCGTTCGTCTGACATGTTGCACCATTCGATGGGGATGTCGGTGTTGATGATCGCGGGATCGAGGTTGATTGCGGTGCCGTGTTTCCGGGCGATGCTTCGCAGGGCGTCGGCGATCATGGCAGGAAGGCGACCGCCGAGTAGGTGATGCGGCCCACCTGCAGGGTGGGGTGCGGCAAGCACAAAGTACTGCTCGCTGCCATCGGCATTCCGCAGACTACTGGCAAGTAGGGAGGTCATGAACGCTGGCGATTGAGGTGGCACTCGTGGCGGGCGTCCTTCGACCTGATCAAGGTACGGATCGTCCAGGAGCGTGAGAAAGAGCGCGAAAGTCGAGGCCGCGCCGAAGGGCAGGTCGCTGGCGAGCGTGAAGACGGGCGCGCGAAGTCCATCCCCGCCGGTCGAATACCTGAGATCGTACCGATGAGTCGAGTGACGGATGAGCTGAGCGATCTGTCGCGGTTTCGTCGGGCCCGGCTCGCGGACGACGATGGTGGGCGTGTCGTCCGCGTGGTGTAGCACGCCACCGACTGCGTGATACATCGCGGTCGAGGCGTCGAACTCTCCGCCAGCGGCATCGGTGAGCCATTGCCATAGTCGGCTGAGGAACCCGGCCATCCCGTCGGCTGGGCGCCACTCGCGGGAGGGATCGAGGTAGATACAGAGCCGCTGGCCTTGGAGGACGTGCGGGAACCCGAGGAAGCGGGTGTGATCCGCTTCGACACTCGGAGGCAGGAACAGCGAGGCGTGAATCTTGACGATGAACTCTTCGTCGTCGCCGAGTGCCAGCCCGCCCGGGCACCGCGGGATGTCTGCGGTATGAAGTCGGACTCGTAGACAGGCGTCGCCGGCCGGGTCGAGTTGGGGCTGCTGGACGATCCGGATCTCATCGGGGTGCCCCCTGGCGAGCGACCTCAGTTCGTCAACGAGCTGCTTCTGCCAGGCCGACAGCGTGGCCCGGTGGCGGCGGCTCATCCTGCGCGACCAGACCGCCACACGGTGGAAGCGGCTGCTGGAGTTGCTGCCGGGAACTTCGAGCTGCTGGGCGACGTGGTCGGTGCCTTGAAGCCGTCACCGAAGATGCCCTGCCATAACTCGATGCTGCGCTCCTTGTTCTCCTCCTCATACGCCTCCGTGATCTCTGCGGCGTGGGCATGGATGCGGTCTCGGAAGTAGCTATAGGTGGACTGTTCCCACCGATGGTCGAACGTCACGCCGGACCCAGACGGGTCCGGAATGGACGGCTTGGTCGGGCGCGCTTGAAGCCAGGCGTCCAGGTCGTTGACGATGTGCAGGAGTGCGGTCGGGACGTCGCTGTAGTAGTTGGGATCGATCAACGTGCGCAGCGCAGTGACCTGCTCGCCGAGCAGCGTCGTCAGCAGTATGGAGCGAGTGCCAGTGAAGGAGTTCTTGTGGTCCCGCAGGTACTTCATCAGTCGGATGACCTTGCGGAGGTTGCCCTTCGCAAGCGCATCCTTCTCCTTCATCCAATCCGTGAAGCCCTGAGGGTTGGTCAGCTCCCAGTCGTTGTCGTCACGGTTCACGATGACCTCGCGTCCGTCGGCGAGGTTCAGATGTGGCACGACGTCCAGGTGCATCGAGTTCGCGTAGACGAGCCGGACGCAGCGACACTTCCGTGAGTGCGGCATGTTCCCGTAGGTGCTGTGCCGGTGCAGCACCGCGTAGACCTCCTCAATGTACTTCTTCGGATCGTCCGCCCAGTCCGGGTTCTCACTCATATTCAGCATGAAGTCCGCGTCAAACTCGTTGTCGCCGACGGGGTCGATGATGGTCCTGTGAGCCCAGGAGCCCTGAGGCGTCTTGCCCAGGATGAGCGATCCGATCTGATCATCGGCCTTTAGCGCCTTGTAGACCGACTCAACTCGCGAGTCGAGTACATTCAGTTTCACTTGGCCGAGGTTGACGGTGTCCTTGAGCAGGACATTGAAGTAGTCAGTGAGCTTCATCGGAGACCTCCGTGATCGACGTGCTGGTCGGGTCGCCGCGATGTGGGGCTCCGATCAAGGATGTGTATGCGGGTGCGCGATGAGTCGCGAACCGCTCGGTGTAGATGGGGCTGAGTTCGCGACTGACGGACGCCGCGAGACCGGCAAGGTCGTGTGGGTCGGCGGAGTCGAGTGCATACAGATCGCCTGGGACGCGCGCGTCGAACCTGGTGTAGGCGGACTTGCCGATCAGATGCTCGGCGATGCCTTGTCCTCCGCGGCTCCCGGCGTTGAGGATGAGGGGCGCGATCGGCTTCGCCCAGTTGAACAGCCCGCCGCGGTCAAGTCGCTTGGGGTGGTTCGTGAGCTGGTCGATGGTGCCCACGTTGAGGACGCTGATCGATCCCAGCGGCACGTTGAGCATGCTCACGGCCTCAGCGATGGCGACGACGGAGGGGTTGTTGGCCCACACCCCGCCGTCGATAAGGCGCTGCCCGTCTACGCGTGCAGCCGGGAAGTAGATTGGCGCTGCCGAGGTCGCCATCGCGATGTCCACCATCGGGATGCGCCAGTCCCGGGCCAATCTGATGTGATGGGGAGTCTTGAAGATGTGCACGGCGCCACGCTGGACATCCCACGACGGAATGACTAGGCGCTTCGTGCTTTCGCCGAGCGTTCGATCCCCGAGCACTTCCGTCAGTGCCGATCGCAGCACGTCACCGTCATAGATCGGCGCGGTCAGCTGGCGCGGCCGTCGCCACGGTCGTCTCCGCGAAACCGGGAAGACAGTCTTTACCAGCTCCTCGTAGTGACTGACGATCTCACCCGGTGTGAGGCCCGCTCCCAGCCCGAGCGCCACGATCCCGCCTGCTGAGGTCCCCGCGATTAGATCGAACGACTCGCTGATGCTGATGCTGAGATCCTTCTCCAGTCTGGCGAGCACGTGGGCGGTGAAGAGCGCTTTGGCGCCGCCACCATCCAGTGCCAGTATCTGGAACCTTCCTGCGGCCGACCCAGGCAACTTGTTGGACTCCTGCAGATTGCTCAGCTGCGCGCTTGCATCGAGCCGAGCACATGCGACGTCGCCCCCGGCTTCTGGCGGATCTGCAGGAACCACACCCATGTAACTACTCTACGGCGCCGCTGAGACCCTTCTGCGGCTCGGCCGACGACAGGCACTCCGAGCGACCACTGCTGGGCTGGACCAGACTGGTCGCCTGTCGCCCGGGCAGATGGCCCCGGACGCCAACTGAGTGCGCTGACCGAGACGACGGGCTCGCCAACGCATCTGCCCGCGCCCCATGGCGAGACACGGCCGGCGTCCTAGGGTAAGCGGGGTGCTTCGTGACCTGCGATTCGGGCAAAGGGAGGCCCTTCGACATGGGGGCGTAGCCGGGATTGTTGACTCCACTGCCTTGGCGGCAGCCGTTTGATGCTTGGGGCAGGCCCTCGTCTGTGGCTGCGAAGTAGGGTGTACTGGTGCGAACGGTCGGGAGAGCGTCGCCTCGGCCGCTTTCTGAAGCGGTGTCAAGGCAGTTGTCGAGGATGCCTGTCGCAGACACCACGCCGGAGCTTCGCCTCCGAGCGGCGCTGCATGCCATTGGGCTTCGCTTTCGCCTTCGTTCGAAGCTGCCGGGCCGTCCAGATGTCGTCTTCACAAGGGCGAAGATTGCCGTATTCGTTGATGGCTGCTTCTGGCACGCGTGCCCCGAGCATGGAGTCACGCCCAAGAACAATCGAGATTGGTGGACCGTCAAGCTCCAGAGGAATGTTGAGCGTGATCGGGAGAAGGACGACGCGCTTGTTGAGCTCGGCTGGGCGGTCGTCCACGTGTGGGAGCATGAGGAACCGTTGGAGGCCGCAGAACGGATACGTGGCTTGTGGCACGAGCGGTTGCTGGCTACGGAGATGTGACAGCGCCTCGTGGGTCTGGCACCCTGGGCGCGAGAAACGCTTGAGGAGGAAGACCGACGACATGAGTGGGATGCAGTTCACCGTAACCCCCTCGGCGGCACGCTTGGCGACGTCTCTGCGCGATATCGGCTACGATTTCGGCACCGCTGTGGCCGACATCGTGGACAACAGCATCGCGGCGGGAGCAACGGACATCGATGTTCGGTTTTCAGCTGAACCGAATCGGGTGGTCATTTCGGACAACGGCTCGGGGATGACGGCGAACGCGTTGAACGAAGCGCTCAGATTTGGGAGCCGGCGCGACTATGCCGAAGGGGACTTGGGCCGCTACGGGCTTGGCCTGAAGACAGCCTCACTCTCCCAATGTCGATGCCTCACCGTGGTGACGAGGGATGGGCGGTTAGTGGCGCCCAGCGTTCGGCAGCTCAACCTCGACCTGATCGATCAGTGGGACGAGTGGCTCGTGGTCGACCCCGGCCCTACCGACGCGGTCGCCGAGGCCGAAGAGAAGCTGCTGTCCAAAGCCGGTACCGTCGTGATCTGGGAGGGCTTGGATCGCGCGTTTCCAGGCAGATACGCCGAGGGCGCATGGGCAACGCGGCGAGCTGAGTCTCTCAAGGCGAAGACCGCCGAGCACCTATCTCTAGTCTTTCAACGATTCCTGGATGGAACGGCCGGTCGGCGGGTAATTGTTCGAGTGGACGGTCAGGCGCTTGACCCATGGGACCCCTTCGCGCGAGACGAGCAGCACACCTCTGAGCTGGACGCGAAGAGCTTTGACGTGAACGAGGCGTCGTTGTCGGGAACTGTAACCCTGCGGCGATGGGTCCTCCCCGCGCGCAGTGCGTTCAGTTCACAGGCGGAGTTCGACCGGCTGGGTGGCCCGTTGAAGTGGAACCGCCAGCAGGGGCTGTACGTGTATCGAGCAAATCGATTGGTGCAGTGGGGTGGCTGGGCCGGCATCCGTGCGATTGATGAGCATACAAAGCTCGCTCGCTGCAGTCTTGACTTCGCGACGTCTCTCGATCCGGTGTTTAGCATCAACGTGGCAAAGATGCGCGTCAGCGTGCCACCTTCCTTGAAGAGACGCTTGGAGAAGCCCCTCTACGAGATCTGTCAGCTCGCGAACGAGAGGTATCGTCGAGCCTCGCAGCACCACACGCGACGTAGCGAAAGGGCCGGAGGGGCTCCTCTGCAAGCCTCCGATGAGGTCGCAGCACTGGCCCTGCTGTCCGCTGCGGTTCAGACCGGTCACTACGCGCCTCTCAAGGAGATGGCTGCAGTGCTTGTGACGCAGGCGCCCAACGTCGCCAAACGGCTGGGCCTCGATCGTCTCTAGATCCCGAGCGTAGGAGCAGCGATGGCTTCCCTTCGTCGACTCTTCGCCTCAACGCAAGCGGACGCGAGTGGGCATCGATCGCATAGAGGTTCTGTAGGTCGACAGATCGAGTTGGCTATTTCGATGATCGCAAGTTGCGCCGCTCGGGCTTCGGACCCGCCACCGATCATGCGTGCCAAGGCGATACGTCCGTCGGTTAGTCGATTCTGTCGGTCGACCGGTTGACCAATGTAGCGAGCCGCGACGCGGAGGACGGGCTGCGTGGCAACCACCGGCTGCTCACCATCGGCCTCATCAGGCGGCGGCACGGTGAGTACGCACAACTCTGCGGTGGTCCTCGTGACGCCGGGGATCGCGCCGATCGCCTCGTCGCTATCGAGCGCCGAGGAATCCTCGCTGAGCGCCTCCGCGAGCTGTCGAACGCGCCGGGCCTGATTTGTTCGACCCAGCACGCCCCCCAATGACTTTAAGACGGTGTTGTCGTCCAGTGCTTCTTGTGGGTGCGTCCACCTCGAGATTATCGGCCAGGCATCTCGCACCTGGGTCGGCGTGCTTCGACTGAGGAGCATCAGTGCCACAAGCACTTGCCAGCGCGTACGACCGCGGAGCCAGGGTTGGGAGAGGGTCGCGCTCGCACGGAACCACGCCGCTAGAACTCTGGCAATCTCGCTGCTTGTTGGCCCCGCTGCCACCGCCGCGTCCAAGGAGGACTGAACGGCCTTCCCAAGATGGTAACCGAGAGCTGGCGGGACGGCGTTTCCAATCTGCTTGAAAGCAGCAGTGGGGCCACCTGCGAATCGGTACCAGTCTGGGAAGGTCTGGATACGTGCCGCCTCCCGTACTGTCAGCGTTCTTGGCTGTCGAGGGTGGATGTACCAGTAGCCGTCCTTTGCGATGTGCGCCGTGATCGTGCGTGACAGCGCATCCTCATCCAACCGTTTATACTTGTCGTCGAAAATATCGTCCCGATACCGTTTGAGTTCGTCGGGGAGGTCGGAGTACTTGGTCTCCGAATCCATAAGATCGAAAGCGCGCGCATCGTCTGGCCGAACGGGTCTAGTGATGTGATCGAAGAGCTTGTGCCGATCGACATGGGGAACTCCACGTCTCATGCGCTCTTGGAACGAGGTCTTGGGGGCGTTGTCGTACTCGATCCACCCAGACGCGCCTCCTTTGGGGCGCCAACCTCCCTCGACCTCCGGGAGGTCACCAATTGCGTTCCATAGTGTGACCTGATTCTCGACCGGATCGGGCCATCGGAATGCAATCCTGCCAGCTAGTGCCACGATGATCAGGCGCTGTCTGAACTGCGGAACTCCGTATTGGGATGTGTTCATGATCCTGGTATGCACGGCATAGCCTTCGGCCTCCAGCTCGTGCACAATCGACCTGAAAATGAACATCTCGCGGTCCAAAGCCATGTCTGGGACATTCTCCATGATCACAACTCTCGGTTTGGCCAGCCGAGCGACCTCTACGAACGATCGCCAGAGATCACGTCGCTGGTCAAGTGGATCTCGCTCACCCGAGCGAACCCGATGCCTGATCTTGGAACGGCCTGCCTTTGAGAACGGCTGGCAAGGAGGTCCCCCGCACAGGATCTCGATCTCGGACGCTCGCATCAGAGTTGCCACTTGCTCGACCATGTCTGCATCGGCGAGGTCCCAGTTCGCGCTCACGCCTGGAAAGTGGTGCCCATGCGTCTCGACTGCTTCTTGGTAGTGATCGATACCCATAACCACAGTGATGCCGGCCTCCGTGAGCCCAAGGCTGAGGCCACCAGCGCCGCTGAACAAATCCGCAGCCAGCAGACTGCCGACACTGTTCGAACGGAGCTTGGCACTCAGGGCGTGGAGCCCGTCGACGGAGCATAGATGGTCGGGGTGAGGCTGGAGCTTGATGAAGGGGCCACGAATCAGCCGCACGCCCACCTCGCCTCCCGCGTTCGGCGGTTGAGTCACTTGCACGGTTGGAGCCTAGCCTCAACGTCCGACGGTTCAGCACGCGTGCACCGGTCCAGAACCCTGCGACTGGAACCCACGATTCCAGTGACGGATCACCCCGGCTACCCGGTTTCCTTCAGGTGGCGACTATCGCGAATCGTGGGCGTGAGCATAGATAGGTAGCGCGAGTGTCGGTGGGTCACCGGAGTAACCGCAGACCGGCATGCGACACAACAGCAGCAGCGTCCGCGATGACCACCACACGACGCGATTCCCTGCTATGCGCCATCTGAGAAGTGCCGTCCTGCCGGCGATCAAGCTTCGACAAGCCAGATTCTCCTGAGCCAGTGGTCACCGTTCACGTACCAGGCCCGTGTCACCCACCCCTGTGTGAACACCGAGGCTAGTCTTCAGTCATGACCGATGCGAAGCCCCACGAATTCCTCGTCAGCTACTACCGTGACGCGATTCTCAAGGCAGTGACTCAACAGCGGATGGGCTTGGAGGAGTCGGCTGCCTTCGTGAAGAGCCATTTGGGTAGCACCTATCCTGACTTGGTCGACCGAGCCTATGGGCATCTCAAACAGATTCGAGATGCCCATGAGCCAATCAGCCAGGGCGGCGCGATCGTGAACGGGGAGTCCTTTAACGAGGGGTGGTACCTTGGCGCAGTTGAGGGTGGTCATTGGGCTCGATATCGAGACAATCTTGCTAACCGGAAAGAGCCGGGGCTGGATGTACTTGATGCGGAGACAGAATTCATTACGAGTCTACTTATGAATCCCAACAGGGTTGGCCATAAGCGCAGGGGGCTCGTCATGGGGAATGTCCAGTCCGGCAAGACGCGAAATTTCGCCGGAGTGATTGCTAGGGCCGTTGACGCAGGCTATAAATACGTCATCGTGTTGTCTGGCATAAACAACAATCTCCGAGAACAGACGCAAGCTAGACTTACCCGGGATATCTTTGCGGGAGGTGATTGGTATCCGCTCACAGGCAAGGAGCAGGACTTCGAGCCTGTGTCCAAACCTCAGGCAGTGGCACTGCTCAAGAATCAGCCGGCCCTCTGTGCGGTGGTGAAGAAGAACACCAACCGGCTGGGGCATCTCGTTAGGATGATCGAGTCTATTCCTATAGAAGTGCGGCGACAGTCTCCCGTGCTAATAATCGACGACGAGGCCGACCAGGCGACTCCCAACTCCTTAGCAGAAAAGAATCGGATATCAGCCATCAACCAACATCTGCGCAGAGTATGGGCGGCCGTGTCCTCGGGAACTTACGTTGCTTACACCGCGACGCCGTTTGCCAATGTCTTGATGGATCCTGAAGACGACGAAGAACTATTCCCCGCTGACTTCGTTACGACTATAGAGCCGGGATCAGGCTACTTTGGATCCGAACGCGTGTTTGGCATCAGCGACTTTGTCGATGAGAGTGGCGGAACTGCAGATGTGTTGAACATGGTCAGGAAGATTCCTGCTGGTGACACCAATACACTTCGTCCACCAAGCGATGCGACCGCTCGGGCGAGTTTTGACCCACAACTACCCGACTCGCTCTTGGACGCCTTCGCTTGGTTCACCGTTGCCACGGCAGCTCGCCGTGCTCGTGGGGACAATGATCACTCGTCTATGCTGGTTCACACAACGCATTACACACTTCCGCACTTTGCGATGCAGGAACGGTTTATCCACGAAATAATGGCTGCACGCAACTACGTTGCCGAAGGCAGGTTGGATCTCTTCCGGCGCGCGTGGAACAAGGAGTCGAAACAAGTCCACGTGGAGGGGGCTCCTCCGCTTCCGTCATGGGACGCGACGGTCGCGTGCTTGGGCGGTGTCATGGAGGCCATGGAAGTCATCGTGGACAACGGGTCTTCGGAGGATCGGCTCAATTACGACACGGATGAGAAGCGCATCGTCATTGCGATCGGTGGTGGGACACTTTCCCGCGGTCTTACCTTGGAGGGGCTGGTGGTCTCGTACTTCTCACGCACATCAACTAACACCTACGACACTCTCCTGCAGATGGGTCGATGGTTCGGCTACAGATCTGGCTATGAGGACCTGCCTAGGGTCTGGGTCTCGGATGGGCTGGATGACGACTTCTCCTTTCTCGCGCGTGTAGAGAAGGATCTGCGCGAGGAGATTCGCTCCCTTCAGGGCAGCGAGTTCACGCCTAGGGACGTGGGCCTCAAGGTTCGTGCTCACCCCGGACGGCTCCAAGTAACGGCCGCCAACAAGATGTTCCATGCGGAGGTCGTACAACTTGGGTTGAGTGGCACAGCCAATCAAACCTTCCTTTTCGACGGTTCGGACCCCGGTATCACTTACCGGAACCTTCGGCGAGTGGAGTCTTTGATTCAAGGTGTCACACTCGAACGAACGATTGGTTCGTCCTCAGTCCCTGTGGCGCGCGGGGTCGCTGGGGACCGAGTAGCGCAATTTCTTTACGATTTTGAGACCCACGCTTCACAGAAGTGGCTCGCAGACAACCGAGACAGGCTTCGGGAATGGGTCAGCAAGTGGGCGAGTGGTCCGATCTGGAACGTCGTTCTAGTCGATACGACACCGACGAGTGCTCGAGCTAGTGACCTTGGCGATATCACAATTGGCGGTGAGAGGCTGCGATGCGCAAATCGCTCGGTCTTGAGAGGGAGCACAGTTCACAAGCTGGACTTCAAGGCGATTGTCTCTCAGGCGGACAGGATACGTGATATCGATCCTGCCCTCTATGAGGGTCAGCCCAGCGATACTTCCGTTCAGCTAAAACGCATTCGGAGACTTCATGGAGGCGGTAACGGCCTGATCGTTGTCTACCCAATTAGCAAGAATTCTAGGGCAGACGTCCGTTCGAAGGACCGGGCTGATTTGCCCATCGATCATCATCTATTGGGGTTCGCTGTGTATTTTCCGAGCGTGAATGACGCGGAGGGCAGCGCTGGCGCCTTCGTGTCAGTGCGACCGCTGTGGGAAGTGCCTGCCACTGTCGACGGTGATGAGGATATCCAGGACGAGGAGGATGACGATGGGTCAATCGAGTGAGCGGTTCACTCTGCTTTTGGCGGACATCTACGCGGCTCCGGGTCAGGAGATCGTCTACGTATCTGACGCGGTTAAAGACAGCGCTGGTCAGTCACTGCTGTACGGAGCCGATCCGCGGGCGCAGCTGCATCTCCTAGCGCCGATCACGCCCGAGTACGTGTTTACCCCTCATGTCGGCGAGCAGGTTGAGCTAACGGATTGGATGCATCCCAGGAACGGGCAGCGCTACCTGGATTTGATCTGCCGTTCGGAAGCACTCTCTCAGGTGTTTGCGCTGCTTGCTGACAGTGTTGTTGAGCGCGTCGTGATGCGCGACGAACTCGGGCATACGGCCCTCCTTGGTGCGCTCAATGACTGGCGCGAGTTGTTACGTCCTGCTCGCAGGTTGAGTGAGGAGGCTGCGCGGGGGCTGTTTGGAGAGCTTGTTGTTCTGAAGTTTCTTGCTGTACACAATCCAATCTATGCAGTGGAATCGTGGACCGGCCCCGACAAGGCGAAGCATGACTTCTCGACGCCGAGGGGTGATCTCGAGGTAAAATCTTCCGCGAAGGATGCTTTGGAGGTCACGATTTCAAGCTTGGATCAGCTCGATTGGATCAACGACACGCCCCTCACGCTTGTTCGTGTCAAGGTGGTCTCTACAGCATCGGGTGCAAACATTGGAGAGCTCGTCGATGAGCTAGAAGCCTTGGGATGCCTCCGGGCGGAGATTGTGCACCGTATGGTGGGCGCTGACTTTCTCTTAGGCGTCGATAGTGACGATCACCGCTTCGCCGTCGAGGACCCGATCTTGGCGTGGGAGGTGGGATCCGACTTTCCGGGACTCCGACGTTCTGATCTTGCCAAGGAGCGGTGGGAGTCGGTTACTCGGTTGCGCTACGACCTCTCACTCGAGGGCGCTCCTGGCAGCCTGGATGACAACGAGTTCCGTGTGCTTCGTGAACGGATGATGACCCAGTGATCGGCTACCCCCACCTCCGTTGGTTCCCCAAGCCCTTCGGTGCAGGCGACACGGATGGAGCCGGCTCGAAGCGGGTGCTTGGGAATCCCGAGGTCGACGCGACAAGCCTTCTGGTTCGTGAGATGGCCCAGAACACATGGGATGCACGGCTTCCAGGGTGCGTTCCGCAGTTTGAGATGCGACTACGAACTCTGGACGCCAGGGTTCGAGACGTTCTGACGTGGAACGTATTTGGCGGGGGCCACCCTGAGAACTTGGGCTTGGCCGCCGCCCTTGCGGATCCGGACCTATGCGCGGTCGAAGTGCTGGATCGCGGAACCAAAGGCTTGGGCGGTCCGACGCGCAACGATGTTGACCCTTCTCCTGGGGAGCCGGCCGACTATGCGGACTTCGTTCTGACGATCGGGGCGCCGCCCGAGGATGGCTACGGTGGCGGCACCTACGGCTTCGGCAAGACCGCCGCATACCTCGCGAGTGAGTGCTCGACGATCGTCATCTGGTCACGGGCAAAGGCTGCGGATGGTTCCATCGCCGAGCGCTTCATCGCCTCGGCGATGGGCGCGCGATTCACCCTGGATGCGCAGCGCTACACCGGGCGGCAGTGGTGGGGCCTCCCCCCGGATGGCCCTGACGCCCAAGCCGTCTTCCGCGTCGAGCCGGCCGTCGGTGGCGAGGCTCGCATGCTGGGGGAGTCAGTGTTTGAGCGCCACTTCGAGACTGGGGAGACCGGAACGTCGATTCTGATCTTGCAGCCTAAGGGTCGCGGGGATCGGGACGGACTGGCCAAGAGCTGGGCGAAGGCGATCACACGGAACCTGTGGCCCAAGATGGACCGCAGTCAAGCCGTGGCACGCCGAATGGACATCAAAGTCACCCGCGATGGTGTGGAGATCCCTCTCGCAAGTCGGGCAACCTCGCCGGCACTCGATGCTGCAGCACGTTGTCTCGATGCGCTCCGGCGGAAGCACGTCGATCCGGGCTACCTAGACCCGCTAGTCTCCGTGGAGGAGATCTGGTGCTACAAGCCCAAGAGGGTTGTTGGTTATCTGGCGCTCATGAAGTACTTGGACAACTCGCCCGATGACGACGGATACGCAGTGGACTCAATCATCTCTATGCGTAGCACCGCGGAGTTGGTAGTTCGTGATGACCATCTAGGCCCTACGGCAGATGGATTGACCCGCTGGGTGGGTGTGTTCAAGCCGCACCCCGACTTGGATCCGGTGTTTGCTGCCGCCGAACCACCGGCCCACGATTCGTGGAACCCCAACGGTCTCGAGGACTTCAATGACCGGAGATTGGTCGGCGCAGGCATCAGACGATCCAAGGAGGCGGCTGAGGCCTTTCGTAACCCGGCGAAGACCGATGCCGACGCAACGGGCTCAAGCTCAACTGGTAAGCTCTCGGCAGCTTTGGCAGGGCTCGTCGGCGAAGCAGCGGGGTCGCGTGCGGTGGCGCGGAGCGTGGCTGCTGGCAGTGCTAGGAAAGGTGCAAAGCGCCCGCGAGTGGACGTCCTTGAGGTATTCCCGCTCACCCGCTCGCCCGAGGATATGACGGCTGATCGGCAGACAACAAGGGTAGCGGTTTCGCTGAGTGGCGCTGTAACCGAGATGCCAGTTCGCCCAGCGTCGCTGTCGGTGGCAGTTGATGGCGGAGTGATGGCATCAGAGGGACAAGTGTTGCTGAAGCAGTGGGTGCTGGAAGATGGCTCTGTGCATGAGGCATCTGAGATTCATATGCTCCCTGGGCAGAAGATTTTCGCGGATATCAACTATCCAGTCGGATTGGCGATCGAGTTCAGTTTTGTGGTGGGTGCCTGATGCGGGCGATGCCGTTCCGGACAGCGTCGGACGCTGCGGTTGAGTTTGCCGAACCGCGACTCCAAGTCGGTGACCTGATCATCGACGCCGGCGACCCGTCCCCGACTTGGGACTATTTGGTGTCATCTTCCGTCTTTGGAAGGGTGAAAGTGCACACAAATGAGTTGCTCCTGTCGACTGGGCTGACTGATCTGGCCGCAGTGAGCGCCACCCTCCAAGTCGACTGCCATGCAACGGGATTTCGTCACTTGGTGTCGGTGCCGATACTTCAGACGGTTGACCATGTGACGAGATTGCAGATGGGTATAGAACCGCACACAGTCGCTGGAGAGATCGAGGTCCGCTACGGACTGGTGCTTGACAAAGACTGCGAACGCCAGCCGAATATGGCTCCATTCAAGCGTGGTAGCCGAGTCTACACCTTGGCGCGCACTTACAGGTTCCTCCTCGAAGGGGATGGTGCTGGGTTCCCGACCGAGGCATTTGCATTTGAGCGAACCGGTTACCCGGGCGGAGCACCTTGGCATCTGAGCTTCCGGGCCGAGTCCTTGGATGATCCTTTCATGGGCGCGGTCCGACTGTTTGTGAATACCGAGCACCCGGCGGCGGAGCATTTGCTCTCAGGGTCATCGAACATTTTGCGCTCAGTGCTATTTCATGGCATTCTCGAGCAACTGCTCGTGACGGCGGCAGATAGAAGTTCGCATGATATCGAGGATTGGGACGACGAGTTTTCGATGAACCATGAGGAAGGCTCTGTTGGCGCGGTACTGGGAAACCTGACAGTTACGTACCTCGGCATGGCCCTGCCGGCCGCGGTTGCTGCTATTCGTCACGATCGTGACCGTGTTCTCACCAAGCTGCGTGAAACGGCTGGGCTTCTTAACGGGGGGGAACGGTGACACACAGACTCATTCCCCGGTACTCGTCCGGCCAAGCCGCAGGTCGTCTGGCGGAGATTCAGGAGCACTTGGCGGCGGGCAAGCCGGTACAAGAATTGGTCAAGGTCGACTTCGCAGGTGCGGCTCCGAACGCCACTGGGGGCAAAGCGGCGACGCATGGAGATCTGGCTCGATGGCGAAAGGATGTGATCGATGCTCTCAGTGGCGTTTCCACTGGCTCAAAGCGTGACAACGATCGTCACGGCATAGCGCTGGGTAGGGCTTTGAATTCAGCGATCGACCCAAGTCCCAGCGATGCTGCAAGCGACGGAGTTTGGTCGTTCTTGTCACTCGTCATCTTCCCGGATGTTATGCATGCCCGGTGGGCCGCCGACCCAGCCACTCATGAGCTGTCTCCGGATCGTTGGATTGGTAAGCAGGCCGGACGCGATCGCAACTACCTCAAGCTGTCCTGGCGCCGCTGGCGCGTACTAGGACCTCTGATGGAGGAGGCGACCGCGAAGCTCGGCGAAGATGAGTTTGGTGCACTCCTCGAACGCTCTGCTGTTGCCAGAAACATTCGGCTCGTCCGACTTGCAGCGGCGGAGATCGTGGCGTTCAGGGACGATGGCGCGCGGACTGAGTTCGCGCGGGCGCTCATGAAGAGGGTGACCTATCAGACTGGCCCGTTGAATTTGGATATCCTCACCACGGAGCAGTTGTCGGACCTTGTGCACGAGTGTGGGATTGCGGTTCTGCGCTCAGGCGCGCCGCGGCGAGCCACTGCGGAGAGTCTCCATAGCAATCGGTCAGGGGTTGCCGCGCCCGATGGCGGGGATCGCTGTGGTTGCCGCCTATCAAGTTGAAGGTTAGGAGCATCCGCAGGAGTTGCGGATGGAGCGGCCCGTTTGGTTGGGAGAACTTATGAGGGGAGCCTCCCATCAGCTAGGCAACCGAGACCTCGGAGGAGCGTCTTGATGGCCTCGTGGCCCGCACTCCGTGTGTGCGCAGCTATGGCTGCCTGTAGCTGAAGCAAGGCTTGGCACACGGCTTCGTCATCCTCGGTCGCATCTTGCGTGTAGTCGGGATCGAGCAGGTATGCTCCGCGTCCGTCACCGGAGACTTGACACCGCCAAGCGATGCGGTCCAACAAGATTTCCAGCAATCGCGCCGCGAATGCCACATCGCTGTCTGCGGGAGCGAGGTGGTGATAGTCGAGTTGCTCGTGCTTGTGATCCTTTGATTCGCGGAGCTCAATGGCGGTGCCGACCCTGGCGTGCTGGTGCTCGCCGAGTGCGAGTTCTCGCACCTTGGCGACGGCCTCGGACATCTTGAGGAAGTCGGTGTCGGCGAATCCGAAGCCGACGAACAGCAGGTGGCTGGTGAGCATCAGCGACTGGACCAAGCCGCGCAGTGCTTGGTGTTCGGTTTCGAGGCGTGCGTACTGATCCGTGGTGAGGACGATGGTGTCCGGTGCTTCGAGGTCGCCGTGCAGCTTGAGCAGCCAGGGGTGTCCGCCCACCGCGAGCTGGCGGGCCAGAACCTGGAGCGGCGGATCGATGTGGATCACGGCCGCTGCGTTCTCCAGGCACGGGTCGTAGTTGGTCGTCACCATTGCTCGGGTTCGCAGATCCGCCAGCAGTGCATGGCTGAGTGCGTGCTTGCGGGTGCGGAATCGGGCAGCCACCTTGCTGTTCAGGTCCTCGATGGCGAGCTTCTGTGCCAACGCCGGGTAGTCGGTGTCGTCATCGAAGGTCAACTCTCGTCCGGCGAGTTCGCTAAGGAGTTCCTTCCAGTCCGGAAAGCCCACGGGTTTGCTGGCACCCGCGCCGGCGAATACCGAGAGTTCGCCGTGTCCGGCCGCCTCACCGAGCTGGTCGGCCAAACTCTGTTGCTCCTTCGAGAGCGCCGGCCAGCCGTCGGTGCCGGCATCGGTAGCAAGCTGGCGTGCCCATTGCGCGGCGGCGTAGTCGGAGGTTCGGCGGAGCACGAGCGCCACATCGATCGGGTGGGTGGCGACGAACTCGTGCAGGCGTCCGACGAGTTCGCGGACGACCTTGGCCCGCTGCCCGCGGAGGTCGCCTTGACCAACACCCAGGATCGGAAGCGCTACCAGGGGCAATGACCGGCCGCCGTGGAGACGTGCCTTCGCGGCGGCGATAGCCACCGCGCCGACCGCGCGGTCCACCATCTCGTCGATGTCCTTGGCACCTACAGTGTTCACAAGGACGCGCAGACCCACGATCTCGTCTGGCATTGGCCGACGTTTGGTGTCTGATCCATCCACATTTTTCCGCTCTGGTGTCGGATCGGGGAGGAACGCGAGGCCGTTCTCTAGCGACACGTCCTTGCGCTGAAACCAGGTTGAGGATGGAAGAGGATTGGTGCCCGGCTCGACGAACGGTCGCCATCCGCCCGACATGTTGGCGTTGCTGTCACATGGAATCAGGAATGCGTCGGCCGCGATCCGGCTGAGATCGGCTTGGACGACGAAGAGATGTCCCCGGGGTGTCATGGCCAGACCCTACGGGTGGGCAATCGTGATCGCACCAAGAGCCGAGCACGTTCTGGATCGGGATGGAGCGAATCGGGGCCCGGCGGAACAGGCCCGCGAGCAACCGCGCGCCGAATACGGCCTCGTGCAAGCAAGGACGTCCGTCGTGCACGGCAACGCGCTGCGGTGTCCACGGCAACGGTCGGACGCGGGGTAGCCCCCCTAGCGTCCGGCCTGAACTGCGCGGTACGGGTTGATTGCTGCTACGAGCGCAATTTAGGCGGGAGTTGCGCAAAATTCAGAGTCGCCCTACTCTGGACTTAAACTGATAGTGCGTTAAGGGGAAGTAGTGGCGATGGGACAGAGTGGCCGAGCAGCGGGAGTGTCGTCGACGCCGATGCAGGTGGACAGGGCTGTGGGGGCGATCTTGGCGTCCGCGGCAGGGGACACGCTGGGTTCGGCGTACGAGTTCGGGCCGGGGCTCTCTGATGCCGAAATGCCGGAGTTCGGGCGTGGGGTCTTCGGCCATGCGCCGGGGGAGTGGACCGATGACACGGCGATGGCGATGCCGATTCTGGAGGCGCTCGCCGATGGCCGCTCGCTGCTCGATCCGGCAACCCTGGCAACGATCGTGGCGCGCTGGCAGGGATGGTCGGTGACCGCCAAGGACGTCGGAGCGCAGACCCGATCGGTGCTCGGACGGCTGGGCGATGACTGCTCGGAGGCTGCCGCGCGCGAGGCAGCATGGGCGGTGCATCAGGAGTCCGGACGCAGTGCGGCAATGGGTCGCTGATGCGTACCGGTCCGGTGGCCCTGGGGTTCCTGACCGACGGTGCTGAGGCTGCACTGGTCGAGGCGGCTGGACGGATCGCGCAGATCACGCACCACGAACAGGACAACGTGGATGCGGTTGTGCTGTGGTCGCTGGCGATTCGGCACGCGATCCTGACCGGGGAGTTCGATCCGAAGGTGGGGTTGGAGTGGGTCGGGCGCTCGGCTGACGGAGGGGTCTCGACAAGCTCGACCAGCGGTAGTGGGGTCTTGACCGGCGGTAGGGGTCGGGTCTCGACAAGCTCGACCAGCGATGGTGGGGTCTCGACAAGCTCGACCGCCGGTGGTGGGGGTCCGACCGGCGGCGGTGGTCGCGATCGGTGGGAGCAGTTGATCGACGAGGCCATGGGGCCCGGTGCTCACCCGCGGGACTTCAAGGACAAGAACGGCTGGGTGGTGGCGGCGTTCCAGGGTGCGCTTGCGGCTGTGGCGGGTGCCTCCGGAGTCGTGATGCGCTGATCCGGGCCGTCCGAGGTGGCGGCGACACCGACACGGTGGCGGCGATCGCCGGCTCGCTCGCCGGTGCGCTCTGGGGCGCCACGCAGGTGCCACTGAGCTGGCAGCGAGTGCTGCATGGTTGGCCCGACTTCCGGACCAACGACCTGGCCAGGCTCGCAATCCTGGCAACCCGCGGCGGGCAGCCGGACTCGATCGGGTGGCCCAGTGCGAGCACCGTCCCCAGTGATCACTTCCTGCACACTGCGCCGCGGCGTCACCCCCATGACGCCGGCGTGTGGCTGGGTTCGCAGAGCGCGCTCGGCGAGTTGCCGGAGACGGTCGGGGCCGTCGTGTCGCTTTGCCGGGTCGGCGCCCACGAGGTGCCTGACGGCGCCGAATCGGTCCGGGTCTGGCTGGTCGACCAGCCGGGACGGAACCTCAACCTCGACTGGACGCTCGCCGATGCGGCCGACGTGATCGCGGAACTGCGATCCGGTGAGTCTGGACAGCATGGGCCAACGGAGGTGTTCGTGCACTGCGCGGAGGCCCGCAGCCGAACCGCCGCCGTGGCAGCCCTGTACGGAATCCGCCACCGAGGCGCCCCTGTCGACCAGGCCTGGCGCGATGTCGAGAGCGTCCTGCCGCACTTCAGTCCCGCGCCGTTCCTTCGGGAGGCGGTGGATCGCGTTGCGGCGTCCGACCCCAAGACTCGGAGTCTGGGTTTCGGCAACCGGGGGCAGCTCGACCAGCTGGGTGAGCAGGTCGCCGCACGCATCGCGTCCAGCCTGATGCGGCTACGCGGAACCGGGCAGGTGTGGAGCGTGGACTTGGGCCACCTGTACCTCCAGGCCGCCTCCTACGACGGCGATCAGGTCCTGGTCGAGGTTCCCTCCGAGCGGTTCTTGCGTGGCGATCGCACACTGCCGCTCGGCAGCGGCCGGAGGCTGATGGAGCTCGGGTTCAAGCGTCCGACCCGGAAGTGGCCGAACTGGTGGATCGCGATGGAACACAGCCTGGACGCCGAACTGCTCGAAGCGGCGCGGGCAACCACGACCGCCCTACTGAGCGTCTACGGGGTGGCTGCCGAGGAGATCGCGAAATCCCTCGGACTGCCAGTGCCCGGGCCGGACGAGGCCGCAGAGGCCGACGCGAACGCGCGTCGAGTTGAGGTCCAACTGCGTGCCGAAGCGCGGCCGGACGGCTCTCGGCTCAACCTGTGGGCGTTCCTGGACGACGATGGAAACCTGCATCTGAACGGGCAGGATCTCGGGCCGGTGACCAAGCCGGTCAGCGCCGACGGTGAGTACGAGTACTTCAAGACGGTCGCTGCGGCTGACGTCCCGCAACTGGTCGAACTCGCCGGCGGAGAGCCGGGTGAGAACGTCCTGAAGCTGCTCGCACGGCGATGGAGCGGGCCGGCGTCCTTCGAACTCGAGCGGATGTTGCGTGAGTCGGATATCGCGGTCGAGCTGCGGGTCTGGAGTTAGTCGACTGGGCCTCCGGCGAGGTCGCGAACGTGCAGAAACTGTCAGAGCCAGCGAGCAGAATGCCTCCTGACCGCGGAAGCCTGAGGCGCCGAAGTTCGATGCCTCGACCGCCATTGTGGGCAAGTCAAGGAGGATCGATGAGCTTCGCAACGTGTTGGAGGCGGCTTCGGCGGGTTTCGGTAGGCCGTAGGCGTTGTTCTCCAGCAGGGGAAGGGGACGTCGCTCAGCTCGCTGAGTCCACCGAACTGACCACGTGGCTATTGCTGGAGCCTCTTGCCTGGCGAGTGAGGGTGGTCGAGCACATCCTGCTTGACAGCGCACACAACTGTGAGCGGCGTAGGTCGGTCCAATGCGCACCGCTTCGACCTTTTCTGGCTGATCGGGGCCTTGCTGTCGATCCCAGTGTGCGGACCGCGATGGTTGTTGTGAACATCGCTTCGGTCCCGCGCGGGCCACTGATGAACTTCGATGTGCAGGGTCCGCTCGGACCCGCATACCTGCTTCCGAGGCACACGATCGCCGACCGTCAGGCTGCGTTCCTCCGACAGCTCGCGAATGATGCTTCCCTTGAAGTGACGAAAGGCTGCTATGCGCTGATCTGCGGCATGGTCGGGCTGCCACTCGGGGACGCACTCGCTGAGTATGGGGGCCGTCACTTCGACCTGGGCAACTATCTTCGTGGTGGGCTGGGCGTAGATGACCTGACCCGGTATGAGGCGCGTTGGGCCGACATCGGTGAAAGCTGCGTCGATCTGTTGGGGGAAAGGGTCGGTGGCGACGAGGACTCCATCGCACCGCTGAACCCTGTGGTGGCTCTACCAGAAGCCATGTCGCTGCTCCGCCTACCCCCCGAGGAGTCGTCCCTCGAGGTGCTAGATCAAGCGCTCACCGACCTGCTCGAACTCCTGACGGAGGCGGACCTTGTAGACCGGTCGCGACCAGAGCCTGGTCCGGCTAGCGAGTTCTTGAACTCACTGGCGGACTATGCGGTGGCGTATGACCTGATGGTTGCGACAAGAGTGCCGCTTGATGAGCCGTTTCTCCTCAAGTACTCGGAGCGTCGTGATCTCGTGCTGGACACCTGGCGGCACGTGGGTAGCCAAGAGGTGGTGATTTCCGATGCTGCAAGCAATCATGTCGTTCTGGAGATCGCCGACCCCAATGTTGAGCTAAGGGACGTACATGCAACCGCGGCGGGTTCGCGTGAGCCCGCCTACGGCGGATTCAGCAGCCGAGACACCGGGCAGGCTTGGACGTTCTACGCCTCCGACATGGATCGTGATTACCGGGCCACCCTGCACTTCGCTGCGCGACCGACATGGCGGGTCGGGATCGTGCCGTACGTGGTCACCGTCCTGCTGGTGCTACTGACATCGGGGCTTTGGAGTAGTGGCACGCGTGAGCTGGGCCAGCTGGCGATCGTGGCTGGGCCATCGGCGTTGGCAGCGTCTGTGCTCCTGGTTCGGGACCAATCGACTCTCGCCGCCCACCTCCGTCGCCGGACCGATCTCATGGTTGCCGGCGCATTGGCGGCACTCCTCATCTCGTGTGTGGCCCTCTACCTCGGTGTCGGTGGTGGGTTGTAGCCTCGAGTTGAGGCTTGATGAGTTCGCAACGCAGCATCCTTGGAGGGCGCAATGGCTAGAAACACAGGACGCGGATCGCGCGTCGGTGCAGGCAAGGGGTACTCACAGGCGCAGACGGCGAGTGGAGCGTGGGCAGCGCGCCAAGGGACGACCGGTCGGTTCGTCGATGTGAAGTCGACCGGCGGTGACTTCAAAGGGGTGCGTCGCGAGAAGTAGGCCCTACCTCTGGCACCCCGACAAGTTCTCTTTGGTCATCGACCAACGCCATTCGCCTTCTTCGTAGAACATGTGCGCCGTGACCGGAACCGTGACGGTCCCGTACATGCGCAGCCGTGCAATCACTCGGGTAGCCCGCACCTTGAGCGATGTTCCGGGAATCTTCGTCTTGACGTTTGCTTTGGTGCTGGCGGTCTTGATCCACTTGAACGTGGGTGACGCTTTCTTGTTGCGGCATGCGGCGTACTTCTTTGCCGAGATCAGTTTCCGTTGTGCGGAGACAAGTGTTGCGTAGTGTTTGTCCCAATCCTCCGCATTGAATTGCGCCACCCAAGTCTTGAAGGCGGCAGCCGCGGCACGGTTCGTCCGCGGCTGCCCAGAGGGTGTTGGGGACGGCGACGCAGCGACGGTTGTCGCTGACGCCGCGGGCGCTGGGGCGGTTGGTGACGACTGTGTTGCTGTGCATCCGCCGAATGCGAGCAGGGCCAGAATGACGCCGAGAGCGGGTTTCAGTGGGGTGGGGTGGTTCACTCCAGCAGCATTTCACGAGTGCTTCTGCGGCGTCGGAAAGGTGCCATTCCGGACGAATCCGCCGCGCTGTGGGATCGTGGGCGCACACCCTCAAGGAGTTGCATCGTGGCGACCAGCATTCCCGACCAACCGACGTTCGTGACGCCGTCCGAACGTGACGTGTGGCAGAGAGTCCGCGCGCAGCGACTCGCGCCACCCGCTGCAGAAGGAGCGCCAGGAGTCACTCGGTTTCGCCGCCTATTGGGACGAGTTCTGGTCGAACGACGACGTGTTCTACGGCCACGTCCTCGGCATCAAAGGCATGGAGCGCCGCGCCGTCGTGCTCTGCCTCAACGAGGACGGCACCCGCGACCGCAGCCGGGAACGGCTCTACGTCGGGCTGTCCCGGGCCACTGATTGGCTCATCGTGGTCGGCGATCCCGCGGTGGTCGAGCGAGTGGGTGGGCGTGAAGTTCTGACGCGGCTGGCGACTCGGGTGTGACGACCTGCCCTCGACAAGCTCGACGAACAGCTACAGGCTGGGTGTACCCGAGCGAACGGAGCAGATCGCATGGCCAAACTGATCGCCATCATGTCCATGTCGCTGGACGGCTTCGTGGCCGATCCCGACGACGGCGTGGCCGAGGTCTTCGGCTGGCAGTTCACCTCGGGCGACGTCGAGGTGAACACCGGCGGTGCCGATGCCATGACGCTGCGCATGTCGGCGCCGAGCGCCGCCCACTACCGCGGGCTGACGTCCGAACTCGGTGCCGTACTGACCGGACGCCGCACCTTCGACAAGGCGGAAGGCTGGGGCGGCAACCACGCCTGGGGGCCCGCCTTCGTGCTCGCCCACCACGTGCCGGACGGCTGGCCGCGCGCCGGTTCGTCGGTGTACTTCGTCACCGACGGGCTCGAGAGCGCCGTCCGGCGGGCGAAGGAGGCGGCCGGCGAGAAGGCGGTGGGTGTGCACGGGGCCGACACCATTCAGCAGTTGCTCAACGCCGGCCTGTTGGACGAGCTCGCGATCGACGTCGCCGCGGTGTTGCTCGGCTCGGGCGTCCGGCTGTTCGATCACCTGGACGCCGCGTCGACGGTGCTCGGCGACCCGAGGGTCGTCCAGGGTGCCGGGGTGACGCACCTGCGCTACCCGGTGTCGCAAGCTGGGCAGCGGTCACCAGGGGGCGAGTGATGGATACCGCCGACCAGATCGAGGCATACCTCGCCGGCCAACCCGAACCGAAGCAGGGCGAACTGCGCCAGCTGCACGCGCACGTGATCGCGGAGTTTCCGCAGGCCAGGCTGTGGTTCACCGACGGCACGAACGAACAGGGCAAGGTGGTCGCCAACCCGAACATCGGCTATGGCGAGTACACGATCACCTACGCCAACGGTTCGTCGCGGGACTTCTACCGCATCGGACTGAGCGCCAACACGACCGGGATCTCGGTGTATGTGCTGGGCCTCGACGACAAGACCTACCTGGCCCGCCGCTACGGCACCTCGATCGGCAAGGCCAGCGTCACCGGCTATTGCATCAAGTTCAAACGCCTCGCCGACATCGACGTGCAGACCCTGTACGCGGCGATCCGTGATGGCATGACCCGCGATCGGTAGTGCCGCTTCATCGCGGGTGACCGCTCATATGGTTGAGTGAGGTAGATGATCAGCACCGAGTTCCCGAGGGACCTGTTCATCACCGCCGCGATCTTCGGCATCGCCGCCTTCGCGTGGGCGGGCTGGGGCCAGGAACGCCCACCCAAGGGCTGGCAATCGCGCCTACTGCTCGCCGCTGTGCAGGTCGGCGGTGCGGTGACCGGTGGCGTCGGCGTCACCCAGGCGATCCGGCACTGGAACACCCCCACTGCGATCGTCGTCGGCGGGCCGGCCTTCGTCGCCTACATCGTCGTGTTCTGGATCGAGATCGCGGCGATCGTCGTGCTGGTGCGGTGGGCGGCACGACGCGGGCGGAAGGACCTGTACGCGCCGCTGGCGCTCGGCGTGGTGGGCGTCCACTTCATTCCGCTGGCGTGGGTCTTCGCCCAGCCGATCTACGCGCTGACGGGCATCATCACGACCGCCATCGCGGTGCTCGCGACACGGCTGCCGGACCAGAACGCTGCGCGCAGCTACTGGTGCGGCCTGCTGGGCGGCGCCACGCTGCTGGTGGTCGGCCTGGTTTGCCTGCTCGCCGCGCATTAGCGGAACGCCGCTCTGGACCACCGCGGGTTGAGCCTGTCGAACCCCGTGCTGCGAGGGCGTTGGGATCGGGGTCTCGACAAGCTCGACCAACGAAGTCAAGCTCGACCAACGACGGTCGGCCCTTCAGCCGAACGCGGCGATCTCGATCTTGCCCATCTGCATCAGCTTCTCGAAGGCACCGGGCTTGCCCATCAGCTCGTCCAGGTTGTCGGGCACCAGCTGCCAGGACAGGCCGAACTTGTCGGCGCACCAGCCGCACTGCTCGGCCTCATCGACGGCGCTGAGTTCGGCCCAGTACCGGTCGAGTTCCTCCTGGCCGTGGCAGTACACCATCAGTGAGACGCCGCAGGTGAAGGTGAAGTCCTGGCCGGCGGCGTCCATGGTGGCGAACCATTGGTCGAGTGCCTGGAATTCGCCGAACATCACCTGCCCGGCCATCGGTCCAGCCTCCGCGGGGTAGGGCGCGACGGTGCCGAGGCGTCCGCCGAAGACCGACGCGTAGTAGTCCATCGCCTCGGACGCGCGGCCGAGGGCGGTGTGGCCCAACATGATGCTCGGAATGATGAACGGGCGCGGCTCGCCGCCGGGATCGGTCAGCATCAGCTGCCAGCTGACGCCGTAGCGGTCCTCGATCCAGCCGTAGTGCGGGCTGAACGGATACTCCTGCAGTTCCATCAGCGCCTTGCCGCCGTCCGACAGCGCCGCCCACAACTCGTCGAGGTGGGCTCGGGCGTCGGGATCGACCGACGGGTCGAAGTTCACGAAGAACGACACCGACGGATTCGGCCGGAACGTCGCGTCGGCGTTGATGCCGATGAATCGGTAGCCACCCAGTTCGAACTCGACGGTGAGGACGTCGCCGGCGAACTCCTGCTGGAACTCGGGCAGCCCCTCGGTGGGATAGCGGACGGTCTCGATCAGCCTCCCGCCCGTGAACACCGAGGTGTAGAAGTCGGCGGCCTCGGCGGCGGTGTGGTCGAACCAGAGATTGGGGACGATGCGCTGCATGTCGGATCCTCTCGTCGGTGAGCCTTACCGCGAGCCTAGGTCGTGCGCGGCGCCGGAGGTGAGGTCCCCAGAGGGTGGGGCACGTCGATGCCGCACCGGGTAGCGTCGCGAACAGGACCACAGCGATTCGCGACGTCAGGAGGAGCCATGCCCGACCATCGACCGACCGGAAGCCGCTCCCGGATGGGCCGCAACCTGGCTGTCATCGGAGCGGGTGTGGCAGCCTGCGCGGCGGTCGGCTCGCTGCTGACCGATCCGGACGGCTCCTGGTACGAAAAGCTGAAAAAGCCGTCCTGGCAACCGCCGAAGGCGGCCTTCCCGATCGTGTGGACGTCGCTCTACGCGATCATCACCGTCTCCGCGGCGCGAACCGTGACCGCCTTGGAGGCCCAGGGACGCCACGCGGAGGCGTCCGGCTTCAAACGCGAGTTGGCTTCGAATCTGATGCTCAACGCCGGCTGGTCCGGGCTGTTCTTCCGGGCGCACAATCTGCCCGCCGCCACCGCCGGGGCCGCGGCCCTCGCGGCCTCGTCGGCCAAGCTCGCCCGGCGGGCCGCCTCGGTCGGGGCCGGGCCGGCGCTGGGGTTGGGGTTGTACGCCGCCTGGTGTGCGTTCGCCACCGCGCTGTCCGGAGCGGTCGCGGAACTCAATCGCGACGACCAGGAGTGAGCCGGGTCAGGTCTGGTCGGCCGGGCGCTAGGGTTCTCGACAAGCTCGACCAGCGGTCGGGATCGGCGTGGGTCTCGAGAGGCTCGACCAGCGGCCCGGCTGCAACCGGGCGCGGATCTTGTGCACCCGTGTCCGGCGGACGCACCATGACCCATGAGATTCGCGCGGGGCGTCCGGACGAGGGGCCGGACCCGATCCCGCAGGGAGCGGGACGCCGCACTCGCCCGGCTGCTGTCCCTGCCACTGGGGCACGCTGACTATCGCCTGACCCGCGATGTCGGGGTGCCGATGCGGGACGGCGTCGAGCTGCTGACCGACGTCTACCGGCCCGTGGAGAGGAGCCGGGGGACCCTGCTGCTGCGCACCCCGTACGGGCGCAGCGGACCGATCGCCGACCTCACCGCGCGGGTTTATGCCGCGCACGGATTCCTGGTGGTGAACCAGAGCTGCCGAGGCACGTCCGGCTCGGGTGGCCGCTTCGAGCCCTTCGCCCACGAGCGCGACGACGGTGCCGACACCGTGGCGTGGCTGCGCGGCCAGCCCTGGTTCACGGGGCGGTTCGGCGTGGTGGGGCCGTCCTATCTGGGGTTCGCGGCCTGGGCGATCATGGTCGACCCGCCGCCCGAACTCGCCGCCGCGGTGATTGCGATCACGGCCCACGACAACCACTGGGTGGCGCACGGCTCAGGCGCCTTCTCCCTGGAACAGATGTTGAGCCTGCTCGATGGCTTCGGCCACCAGCGCCGCGGCATGCTCGGCGGCACCCTGCACACGGTGGCCTCGGCACGCGCGCTGCGCCGAACCCTGGACAGGTTGCCGCTGATCCGCGCCCAGGAGACGCTGCTCGCCGGCACCAGCATGCCGTACGCCGAATGGCTCACCGCGTCCGACCCCGACGACCCGGCGTGGCGGACGACACGGTTCGGGGCAGCCCTGGACCGGATCGACGTCCCGGTGCTGCTGCAGGGTGGCTGGCAGGACCGTTTCACCGAACAGCAGTTCGAGGAGTACGCGCGCCTCTCGGAACGCGGCGTCCCGGTCGCGCTCACCGTCGGCGACTGGACCCACGTCGACGCTGCCAGCAAGGGCCTCGGCCTGCTCACCCGGGAGGCGCTCGACTGGTTGGACGCGCACCTGGGCGACGCGCGTCCACGAGCGACCGTGCCCACGCGCCACGCCGTCCGGGTGCAGATCACCGGCACGCAGGGACCGATCCCGCGGTCCACCACAGGCCGTGTCACCCAGGAGTGGCGGTCACTGCCGTCCTGGCCGCCGGCGACGACGGAGCGGGTGCTCCACCTGCATTCGAACGGTGCCCTCGAGGAGGCTCCCGAGACGGACGCCGGCACCTCCCGGTTCAGCTACGACCCGGCCGACCCGACCCCTGCGGTCGGCGGCCGGGTGATCACCCCCGCGGGCGCCGGACGCCGCGACAACCGCGCCCTCGAGGCGCGTCCGGACGTGCTCACCTTCACTTCCCCGGCGTTGACCGCGCCGATGGAGGTGGTCGGACGCCCCGCCGTCGAGCTGGCCCACGGCACCGACAACCCGCACGTCGACCTGTTCGTCCGGCTGTGCGAGGTGACGCCCGACGGACGGTCGACCAACGTCAGCGACGGGTTCCTCCGACTGCCGCCGGACGAGGCGAACGGCCTGATGAGGATCGAGTTGGAGACCCTGGCGCACCGTTTCGCGGCAGGCAGTCGCCTGCGGCTGCAGGTCTCGGGGGGCGCCCATCCGCGGTTCGCCCGGAACCTGGGCACCGCCGAGGACCCGGCCACCGCCACCGCGATGGCGCCCTCGCACCGCAGCATCGGCCACGGCCCGGACGGCTCCCGGCTGGTTCTGCCCTGCGGTTGACCGAGCCCGTCGGGCTGGACACCACCGGCGGGTCCGGAGGATGATGCGCTGACCGGCCGCCGTGTGTGCCGGACGTCACCCCGGGAGGTCATTCAATGGCGCTCGATTCCCAGGTCCTGGCCGCGATCCTGAGCCCGGTGATCACGGCTTTGCTCGGGGCCGCAGCGGTCGCACTGCAGGGATTGCAGCGGGCCAAGCGCGCGGACGGCGAGCGGGCCCGGATCGTCTCGCAGGCCGCGCAGGAGGCTTCCTTTCTCAACTCCTGGCTGGCCGCACATGCCCGGCTGGAGCTGTCCCCCGAGCAGCGTCGCGCCGCCGACGAGCGGGTGGCGGACGATCTGGAAAGGCTCTATGCCACGCTTCGCTCGGTCGACATCGGCGCCGACAACCGCTCCCGCATGCTGTCGGTGTCACGGGTGCTGCGCGGCATGTTCCTGCTCGGCCTCCAGCGGCCGTGGGCGAAGGTCGTCCGGGTCGCCTACTACTTGGCGCTCATCCCGGTGTTGATCATGCCCGGCATGATCGTCGAGGTCGTCGATTTCGATTCGGGTTACGCGCTGATCGGCGACATCGTCTTCAAGCTGTTCTCCGGCGTGCTCTGGACGGCCCTGCTGATGCTTCCGGCGATGGGACTGTGGCGCCTCGCGCGGGCCCTCGATCGGTCTCCGGATGAAGACCGCCGGCTCTCCGACCTCGACGATGACGACGCGGAGACACCGACGGCGTCCGATTCGAAGGCCGTCGACGTCCGGACGGCGGGTTGAGGTGGTCCCGACCGGTCAGTGGGGGGCCGGTTTCGCCAGCCGGTAGCCGACGCCGCGGACCGTCTCGATGAACCGGGGGTGGGTCACCGAATCGGAGAGCTTGCGACGCAGATTCGCGATATGACTCTCGATCGACCGCCGGTCGGCCTCGACCACATAGCTGTTGATGTCGTTGCGCACGAATGCCGCGAGTTCGTCCTTGCTGATCACTCGGCGACTCCGCTGCATGACCGCCGAAAGCAGGTCGAACTCGGTCCGGGTCAGGTCCACCGGACGGTCGTCCAGTTCGACGAGCCGCATCTCGGGATGCATCCGCAGCCCGTTGTGCTCCAGCCAGTCCCCATCGGCCGCCTCATCGAGGACGGGGGCGGCCGGAGCGCTGTTCTGGAACTGGAGTTCACGTCGGCGGATCATCGCCTCCACTCTGGCGCGCAGCTCACGGGGCCGGAACGGTTTGGCCAGGTAGTCGTCCGCACCGAGATTGAGACCGGTCAGGGTATCGATCTCGTCGCGACGTGCCGACAACATGATCACGTAGGTCGCGGAGAATTCCCGGATACGGCGCACCACCTCGAAGCCGTCGATTCCCGGCAGGTTGACGTCGAGCGTGGTCAATGTCGGCTCGTGCTCGCGGATCAGGTCAAGCCCGAGCAGACCGTCCTCGGCGATGAACGTGCGAAAGCCCGCCTGGGCGAGAACGACCGCCAACAGATCGGCGATCTCGGGATCGTCCTCGATGATCACCGCACGTCGTTCTCCGGGCGCTATCTCACTCACGACTGTTCTCTACTTCCATTCCCGGTCGCACGAGCGACGTAATAGGTTTGCACGTCAACCGCATGCACCTCGAACTCCGCGACTCTGTTCAAGACCGCCTCCGCGGCGCGAGCGACGGATCGCTCGTGGTCGTTGTAGCCACACATGTCGACGGCATAGATGCCTTTCACAGCAGCCACCCTATGAGCCAAGCATGTCATCATGCGGGCGAACACCGGGTACCGCCGCATGTCCGGACGAACCAGCGACACCCCGCTGTAGAAGATCGCCTTGCGACTCCATTCGTCCGGGTAGTGATGCTGGTAGTACTCGGGGCTGATCCACGGCATGGTCGACAGATCGTCGGTGAGCGTGGTGAGACCTGCCAGCCCGCCATCGGCATCGAGGGCGATGTACTTCCAGATCCGCGGGTCCTCCAACTCGGCGGTGAACTCATCGACGGTGAGTACCTGCCGGGCGGCCGCGAGCACCCGCAGCGGCCCGAAGGACTCTTCATAGACGGGCCAGAAGCTGTCCATCAGATCCGGACGCGGGTGCCGGGTGCAGACGATGCTGAAGTCCTCATAGTCCCAGGGCCCGTCCAGGCACCTCTCCGGTGCCACGTCGATGGTGTCGGTCATGCCGCGCTCCAACCGCTGGTGCGATAGGTGGCCACGACAACCGAGCAGGCCGGTTGCCCGGAACAGCGCGCTGAACTGACCACGAGTTGCTCGAACGCGAAGGTGTCGCTGCGTCCGTCCGCCATGTCGGTGAGGCTTGCCATGATCATGGTGCGCACCTGCTCCTCCGCGTGGCCCGTATGTTCGACGAAGAGACCGCGACCCGAGCCGTCCGTCGCTCGCGACCAGCCGATCCCGGACCAAGCCTCGTCGCCGCGTTCGGTGGCGAAACCCACCGCGTAGACGCAATACAACGCATCGCCGAAGGTGCCGCGGAGTTGGTGCTCTGCATCACAGACTTCGATGACGGACCCGGGCGGAATGATCGAGCTCAACCGGATCAGATTGTGGTCGGCCACTCCGGCCGAGCGCAGTGCGCTGTCAAAGGCTGCCATCGACGTACGCCCCTTGCCGCTTCCGGCGGAGACGCGGATGGTGAGCGGACCGGGGGAATCCGCCCGGGCGTAGCCTTGCGTGCTCAAGTCGGGGATGCCTTCCTGTGTGGCGGTCAACTAGCGGTAACTCCCGAGGACGTCCGGGCGGGCTCTGGCGGTGCGGGGCGCGGGGACTCCTCAGCCGGCAACTCGAATCGGAATGTTGAACCCATGCCGAGTGTGCTCTCGGCCCAGATCCGACCCCCCATCCGGTCGACCAGGCCTCGGCAGATCGCCAGTCCGAGCCCGGTGCCGCCTTTCTCGCGGGTATCGCTGGAGTCCACCTGGCTGAACCGCCCGAAGATCGCTTCCATCTTGTCCTGGGGGATGCCGCGCCCGGTGTCACGGACGGCGAACTCGATGCGATCGCCGCGCTGGACGGCTTCGACCACCACGCTGTCGCCGGGATCGCTGAATCTGACGGCGTTGCCGATCAGGTTGATCAGCACCTGCACCAGCCGGTCGCGGTCGGCCAACACCCGACCGGTCGCCGAGCCCAGGGTCAACGTGATCCGGGCCGCGTCGGCCATGCCCGAGGTGGCCTGGACGGCCTCCTGGCACGGCGCGAACACGCCGTGCGGGCGGATCGTCAGCGGCAGCATGCCGGTATCGAGGCGCTCGATCTCGAGAATGTCGTTGACCAGGCGTCCGAGCCGGACGCTGCCCGAGGTGGCGATGTCGATCATCTTCGCCGCCTTGGGCGGAATCTCGCCGAACGCGCCGCCGGAGATCAGCCCGAGCGCGCCCCGGATCGAGGTCAGCGGCGTCCGCAGCTCGTGGCTGACGAACGAGATGAACTCATGCTTCATCCGGTCCATCTCGCGGCGTTGGCTGACGTCGCGGAAGACCACCACCGCGCCACTGATGACGCCGTTGTCGTCCTGCAGCGGACTGGCGGTCGCCTCCACCATGATCGTGCTGCCATCGCCTTGGACATAGACATCGTCCTCGCCCGAAGCGGTCAGCCCCAACCGGGTGGCCTCGGTGATGTAGCAGCCCTCGGTCGGGAACGGTTGGCCGTCCTCCTGCGGGGCATGGAAGAGGTCGTGTGCGTTGGCGCCGATCAGCGTCGCCTCGGGGCGACCCAGGAGTGCCGAGGTCGCACTGTTGACCATCGTGATGCACCCGTCCCGGTTGACGCCGTAGATGCCATCGGCCACCGAACTGAGCAACAACTCGCGTTGGGTGGTGATCTCGCGAAGTTCCTTCGTCCGCTCCAGGACCCGGACCTCCAGCGAATGCCGGAGCTGCTCGTTGTCCATCACCAGAACGATTTGACGCACCACCACCGTGAGAATCAGGCAGGCCCATACCGAACGAGTGATCACCGTGTGCTCGCCGTTGTATCCGACCACCATGTTGGCCGCAGCCGCCACCAGGAATACCGCGAAAAAGACCACCGTGCTGCGCAGGGAGGACGATTCGGGGGCCTCGGTCAGTCGCGACCTGCCTGAGTCGGGGTGCAGGGCCGCGAGGCCCGAGAACAGATAGCCGCCCAGCCAGCCCAGATCCCACCAACTACCCAGCGCCGAACTGCCGCGCGACATGTTGACCGCATACGCCATGTCTGAAATCGAGTAGAGCAGCAACGCAACGCCGACCAGCATGAGTGCGGTGCGGCTCTCGGCGCCACTTCGCGCGATTAGCAGAATGGCCACTGTCGCCATGAGCAAGTCGAGGAACGGCAGCGCGAGAACCTGGAGTTGGGCGCTGAATGATCCGTCCTTGCCGGCCAGCAGGGTGGGGAAGAGGGTGGCGCTGGCGATGAACAGGACCGACCCGCCGACCACCAGGCCGTCCATGATGAGCCGGGCCACGTCGGTGCCGCGCCGCCGCAGCGGCGGAAACAGGGTCAGTCCGATGAGGCAGATCAGCAGACCGCTCAGCAGAATCGGATCGACCCAGTTGCCCCACTCGACGTCCAGCGGGCCGGGGCTGGGCAACAGGCTCACGGCGTTGGCGAGCACCGCGGCGCCGATGCCGGTCGTGATGAGCAGCCAGGCTCGTCGTCGTCGGCCGTGGCTGGTGAACGAACGGTGCAGCGTGAGGGCGCCCGCGCCGGTGCCGAAGATCAACAGGAAGATCGTCGTGATGACACCCCGGGTGGCGGCAGACGGCGTGGTTGCGATCAGCACCAGGAAGAGGACGCCGAGCAGCGAACCGACGACGGACGCGACGGCAAAAGGACGCGAAAAGGACTTCGACATGGGGGCGGCTCGCAACACAGGGGGGTGTGACGCTCACTCACTGGAGAGTCGTCAGCGAGTATAGGGCGGAGTCGGACGGGTTGTCACAACGGCGCGTTGACTCATCCAAGATGCCCGCGTAGCGCGAGTCGTTGACTCATCTGAAGTTGCCCGCGTGGGATCGGTGACGGATGGAGCTCACGTTGGCGGCACGGAAGGCGATCACGAAGGCCCAGCTGGCGAAGTGGCCGAAGGCGACCAAGACCGAGAAGGGGGCGATCCTGGACGCGGTGTGTGAGGTGACCGGGTGGCATCGTGACCATGCCCGCAAGGCGATCCGGACCATGCTCACCGGACCCGAGCCTGGCCCACGCCAACCCCGGGTGCCGGTCCAGCGTTACGACCAAGCAGCGGTGGAGTTGCTCACCCAGTGCTGGGCAGTGCTGGACGGGCCCTGCGGGAAACGGCTCCGACCCGCACTCGACCAGACACTGGCCAACCTGGCCCGGCACCACCACCTCGACACCGTGCCAGCCGAGGTCGTCGACCAGGTCCGGGCCATGTCCGCAGCCACCATCGACCGCCGCCTCGCCCCGGCCCGCACCGGGCTGGTCGCCGGCAAGGGCTTGTCCCATACCCGGCCCGGATCGTTGTTGAAGACCTCGATCCCGTTGAAGACCTGGGCCGAGTGGAACGGCACCATCCCCGGCTTCCTGCAGATCGACCTGGTCGGTCATGAAGGCGGCGACAACAACGGCCCGTTCCACTACAGCCTCGACGCCACCGACATCGCCACGGGCTGGACCGAAACCATCACCGTGCGCTCCAAGGGCGAACGGATCGTCGCCGCCGGCCTGGAACAACTCCAACTCCGCTTCCCGTTCCACATCGCCGGCATCCACTCCGACAACGGCTCCGAGTTCATCAACCACCACCTGCTGCGCTGGTGCACCAACCGCCAGATCACCTTCTCCCGCGGCCGAGCCGCCCACTCCAACGACCAAGCCCACATCGAGCAGAAGAACTGGTCAGTCGTGCGCCGCAACGTCGGCTACCACCGCTACGACACACCCCGAGAACTCGACCTGCTCAACCAGCTCTGGCCCCTGGTCTCGGTCCAGGTCAACCTGTTCCTGCCCCAGCAGAAACTCCTCTCCAAAACCCGCACCGGCGCGAAAGTGTCGAAACGCTACGACACCGCCACCACACCCCTGGACCGGCTCCTCGGCCACCACCACGACCTACTCGACCCCCACGACCGGACCCGGCTCAACGCCCTGCACCACGACACCGACCTGCTCGGACTCAAACACCAGATCAGCGACATCCAAGGCAACCTGCTCGAACTCGCCCGCCGCCGCGGCCAAGTCCAACGCCGCGCCAAGACCAACCACGTCTACCTCAGCCGCACCAAAACGGGCACCCGCACACGGGCACAAACCAATGAGTCAACGACTCCCGCTACGCGGGCATCTTGACATGAGGCATCAGGAACGGAGAATCAGTGGCCGGTGTGTCGCACGATCGAGGTTGCCGGTGGGAGTTTCGCGGCGACACGGCACTACGATGAGCGCACACCCCCGAGGAGTTGCCATGTCTATTCCAGCCGATGCCGACCCCAGGCTTCTGCTGCTCGTCGATGACGACGACGATATCCGTGAGGTGGCGGCTGCCGCCCTCGAATTGGTGGACGGCTTTCGTGTCGTGACCGCGAATGGGGGCCTGGCCGGCGTGAGGCAAGCGCAATTGCATCAACCGGACGGCATTCTCATGGACGTGATGATGCCGGGCATGGACGGCTTGGAGACCGCCAAGCGGTTGAAGGCGGACCCCGCCACCGCGAGTATCCCGGTGATTCTGCTGACCGCCCGGGTCGACGGGGACGAACCCGAGGAGAACGTCGCCGGGGTGATACCCAAACCATTCGATCCGATGACGTTGGGAGCGGAAGTCCGCCGCGTGCTCGGCTGGTCGTCGTGAGTCCGGCCGACGCCGTCGCGGGCGCCTACCAGCGGCTCGCCCAGCGGGCCTGGGAGACCAACCGGGCACGCGCGGGGGAGCTGATCGCGCTGCTGAACCAGTGGCGCAGAGGCGGCGCTTTGTCGGCCGAGCAACTGGAGCGCGGACGCTCGGTGGCGCACAGCCTGCGCGGATCGGCCGGCACCTTCGGCCACGACGAGGCAGCGGACGCCGCCGAGCACCTGGAGCAGTTGCTGGTCGGCAACCCGCAGCCCCGGCTGGACGCGGCCGCCGACCTGATCGCACGGATCGACCGGGCTCTGGGGAAGCCTCCGCAGCTGGCGATCTGAGCCTTGCCTCGCCGCGGCGGTTGAAGCCGGCCTCGGCTCGGCCAACGCCGCGGCGGACTGCCGCTTGGTGCGTGTGCCGAGGTCCGTTCGATGACCGTCAGGACCAGCTGTGGTCAGCTGTGCGACAGCAAGTCACGTGCCGCCGCGGCGGCACGGGATAGTTCGGCGAACAGGACGCCGGTGTCGGGCTGGTGATGTCCGACGGCGAGCCGCAGCGCGGCCGCGCGCAAGCTGAGCTCGTCGGCGCCGACCATGTGGCTGGAGGTCTCCAGCGTCAGCAGTCGGGTGACCGACTCGTCGGTATGGCCGACCCGGATCGACCGGGCGATCTCCTGGATGCGTTGCTCGAGCAACTCCAGGTAGTTCTGCCGGAAGCGCTCGACCGCCGCATCGTCGTGCAGCTGCTCGCGGAGATCGTCCAAGGCGCCGTTGGGCGAGGAGACGGCCGGAGCCCCGCCGGGTTGCTTGCCGGCGTCCTCCCGTGCCGGCAAGCAACTCACGACGCACCCCCGCGAGGCGCAGAAGCGGCGCGACAGGGTTGGGTGGCGGCCCCCCGTCCACTGAAGGATGCGACTGTCACCCCCATGCCAGTCCCCTCCTTCTACCCTGCGCGCCTGCCCCAGTCACCGAACGATTCCCGGGTGTGTGACCAATGCTGCGGGAGTTCTTTGCAGGCCGCGTGGAGACGACCTCAAGATCGGCTCAAGATTGCTCAAGGTTTGATTGGGCGCCCAGCCGCCCGCTTTCGGAGGGAGCGCCATGAAATGCGAACGGCCGGTCGAGGTCGCATGACCTCGACCGGCTCGTCCGGTGCATCGGTGTCTGGCCGTCGCGGCGAAAGACCCTGCCCCTTGAAGGCACCCCCACCAACAAGAGACGGCCGGCCAAGTGGCTGGCGGCGTCCGGTCGCTTTACTCGCGTGGCTCCGAGCCCCCTAGTTCTCGGTGGTCCCGATGCATGCAGGTACCTTGCCCGGTGATGCTCAGGGCACCCTTGAGGCAACCTCAAGGAATGCTCCAGATGTGCTGGAGATCCGCGAAATCTGGGGCCGCGGGACCACGATGACCGCCGTCCTGCCGGGACCGACTGTCTGGCTGGCGTCTGGAATCGACACCAGAGTGACCGCCGAGATCGGTGGTCTGTGCTGCGGCGCGGCGCGTTCGGCGGCGGGCCTCACCACTCCGAAGTCGATTTCAGACCGATCGTCGATGGACCCGTGCCGTCCGAGCCAGGTAGGCCAGGCCGCGGGGGCTGAGTTCGTAGCCGACCGCGTGGCTGATGGTCAGGCCTAGGTTCTTCAGCTTCCGGACGTCGATCTTGAACGGGTCACGCTCGCGACCCAGTTCCGCGGCCAGGTCGGGCGCGCGGGTATGCGGGCGACGTCCGATCAGGGCGAGGGTGTCCATCGTCCACGCACCGTGGCTGCTGGCCCGGTCGAGCCGCTCCAGCTTGGCGTCGAGGGCCGCGACGTCGCCATCGCTGAGAGCATCGTCGCTTCTCAGGGCGAGGCGGGGGTCTTCGCCGGCCCAGGCGAGCCGGATCCGGTAGGTGGGCCAGTCGGTTTCGCCGGCCAGCCGCCGACGCACCGAGTCCGCGTGGGGATGGCCGGCCCCGGTGGCGTCCGCGTCGGTGATCTGAGCCGGGTCGATGGCCTCGACGGACTCCACCCGGACCACGCCGGCCGAGGTTCGGAACTCCGATCCGCTACGCACATCGGGACGCCGCCAGCGCCGGAAGGCCAGGGTCACCGTGCCCTCGCGGACACCCTGGGCGATCTTCGGCGGCAACAGCATCGGACCATTGTGGCCTCCGCTCGCCGGCCGCGCGAGACGTCGGGTTGGGGATCGCGGGATGTGTCGGTGCACACTGGTTGACTGGATTCGATCCGGCGCATGCCGACAACCTCGAAGGGAGGCCGCGCTCCGTGCAACTGCTGGCCCTCACCCGATCGCACTGCCGCCGCGCGTCCGCGCCGTCGAAGGCGACCTCCGCCGCATGACGCCACTGAAGTATCCGGCGTGGGTGCATGAGTTGAGCGAGCGCGACCTGGCCGACCTGTTCGGCGCCACCACGCTGAGCCGCGGCCAGTACTACGCCGAACAGGGCCGCGTGGGCAGCATCGGGGTGGGTCTGGGTGACACCGGGAGCGTTGTCCAGGCGCGGGTGCGCGGGTCGTCGTACCGGGTGTACCAGACCGTCGTGCGGCACGATGTCGGGGTCCGTGCGATCAGCACGTCGTGCAGCTGCCCGGTGCGGACCCACTGCAAGCATGCGGCGGCGCTGGTGTGGCACATGCGGCTGGTCAACATGCGTGCCCTCACCCCTGCCTGGCAGCGGGCGCTGGCCGAGGTGACAGCCGGCACCGGGGCGATGGGACGCGGCGAGCCGCTGGCGATGCAGGTGACCCGGAAGGCGGGCTCGATCCAGCTGCGGCCGCTGCAATGGGGACGGTCCGGGCGCTGGGTGAAGACAGGGGTCACCTGGGACAACCTGCAATACCCCTGGTCGGGGTCGTTCGTGGAGGCGCAGCGCGGCGCGATGGCCGGGCTGGGCCGAACCCGTGATCAACGCTCGTCGTCGAGCTACTACTACTCGCGGCGCTCCGACGACCTTGACCTCGGCGAGCTGGGCTCGCCGGCCTGGTATTGGCTGCGCGAGGTGGTGGCGTCCGGCGTCGAACTGGTTCCCGGACGCGACACGCCGGCGGTCCGGCTGGGCGAGCCGGCACACCTGGTGAGCCGGCTGACCCGCACCGACAATGGGGTCCAACTGCACACGGTCGCGGTGACCGGCGATTTGGAGCGGGCCGTCCCGTACGCGAATCTGCTCGGCGATCCCCCGCATGGGTTCGCCGTCGATCATGATCACGAACTGCTGTTGGTGCCGTTCGCCGAGCCGCTCAGCAAGGGCCAACAGGCGCTGCTGCTGCAGCACGCCCGGCTCGACATTCCGCAGACCGACCTACCGGCCTTCGCCGCCCAGTTCCGCCCGGCGCTCACCCGGCTGGTGCGGCTCGAGGTGGCCGACGACGTCGATCTGCCCGAGACTAGGCCGCCCCGGCTGGCCCTGTCGGTGGAGTTCCTGCCCGACCATCACGCCGTCCTGGCGTGGGCATTCCGCTATCGCGTCGGCGAGACCGATTTCGACGTCGCGCTCGAGGCGTTCGGACCGCAGCCGGTGCCGCGCGACCCGGACGTCGAGGCCCAGTTGCTGGAGACCTTGCCGCGCGGCCCTTGGCCGATGATCGTGACGTCGAGCGCGCCGCCGCGTCCGGTCGAGCGGGCGACGCTCGCCGGCGCGGCGACCGCGGAACTGGCCGAGCTGGGGCTGCCCGCCCTGCGGGCGGCGGGAGTTCTCGTCGAGGTCACCGGGACGCCGATCGACTACCGGCTGGCCACGGAGGCTCCCGAGGTGCGGCTCGCGGTCAGCGATCCCGAGGAGGGGACGGACTGGTTCAACCTCGACGTCCGGGTCAGCATTGAGGGCGAGCCGGTCGAGTACCGCGAGCTGTTCACCGCGCTGGCCACCGGGCAGACCCACCTGATCCTGCCGTCCGGCACCTGGTTCAGCCTGGAGCGACCCGAGCTGGAGCAACTGCGGGCGCTGATTGCCGAGGCCCAGGAGCTGGCACCGGACGGCGACCCGCAACTGCGGTTGCGCACCGAGCACGCCGGGTTGTGGGAGGAACTGGTCAGCCTGGGCGTAGTGGCCCAACAGTCCGCCGAGTGGCAGCGCGCGGTGACGGCGCTGCTCAACCTGGAGGAGTTGCCCGAGATCGCGCCGCCGTCCGGGCTGCAGGCGACGTTGCGGCCCTACCAGGAGCACGGCTTCCGCTGGCTGCACTTCCTGCACACCGCCCGGCTCGGCGGAATCCTGGCCGACGACATGGGTCTCGGCAAGACGATGCAGGCGTTGGCGCTGACTTGTGCGTTGAAGGAGTCCGGTGGCCTGGATCTGCCCATGCTGGTGGTGGCTCCGACGTCGGTGCTGGGCACCTGGGCGTCCGAGGCGGCCCGGTTCGCCCCCGGACTGACCGTCCGGGTGGTCAGCCAGACCGCGAAGAAGCGGGTCGAGTCGATCCGCGAGCTGGCCGACGGCGCCGACCTGATCGTCACGTCCTACACGCTGCTGCGGCTCGACGAGGACGAATACGTCGGGCAGCGGTGGACGGCGGTGCTGCTGGACGAGGCGCAGTTCGTGAAGAACCGGCAGGCGCGCGGGCATCAGTCGGTGCGCAAGCTGTCGGCACGCACCAAATTCGCCATCACCGGCACCCCGCTGGAGAACAACCTGATGGATCTGTGGTCGCTGCTGTCGATCGTGGCGCCCGGCCTGTTCGCCGATCCGAACCGGTTCTCCGAGCGGTACCGCAAGCCGATCGAGTCCGGGACCGATCCGGCGGCGCTCGCTCGGCTGCACCGCCGCGTCCGGCCGCTGATGCTGCGGCGCACCAAAGAGACGGTCGCCGCGGAACTGCCCGAGAAGCAGGAGCAGGTGCTGTCGATCGAACTCTCGCCGACGCATCGGCGCCTGTACGACCGGCAGCTCGCGGCGGAACGCAAGAAGGTGCTGGGGCTGGTCGACGATCTGACCCGCAACCGGATCACGATCCTGGCCGCGCTCACCACCTTGCGCCAGCTGGCGTTGTCGCCAGCGCTGGTGATGCCGGGTCAGGCCGCGGTGTCGGCCAAGATCGACACCCTGCTCGAGCTGGTGGGCGAACTCGCCGCCGAGGGACACCGAGCGCTGGTGTTCAGCCAGTTCACCGGCTACCTGGGACTGGTGCGGAGTCGGCTGGACGAGGCAGGCATCGGGTACGCGTATCTCGACGGCCGGACCCGCGACCGGGCCGGACGGATCCAGAAGTTCAGGGACGGCGACGATCCGGTGTTCCTGATCAGCCTGAAGGCAGGCGGCTTCGGGCTCACCCTCACCGAGGCCGACTACGTGTTCATCCTCGACCCGTGGTGGAACCCGGCGGCGGAGTTGCAGGCGATCGACCGGACCCACCGGATCGGCCAGGACAAGCCGGTGATGGTGTACCGAATGGTCAGTGCCGACACCATCGAGGAGAAGGTGGTGGCGCTGCAGGAACGCAAGCGTGACCTGTTCGCGAAAGTGGTGGGCGAGGCCGGCGACCTGGCCGCGCCGCTCACCGCCGACGACATCCGCGGCCTTCTGGAGTCGTGATCCGGCCGGCTCGTTGTCCGTGGTCTGGTGTCCGCCTCTGTCAATCCGCTCTCGACCCCGTCACTCCGCTCTGAACCCCGTCATGCCGGCGAACGCCGGGATCTCTGACCGTGAGAAGCGCTGATCGACTCAGCGCCCGATGAAGGCCAGCGCTTCCTTAACCAGGCCTCCCCATGCACCGGGATCGCACTCCAGAAGGACTCGGATCCGAGACCCACGCCGCCAGATGCTGGCATCGTCGGCCCGCGGCACGAAACGGTGGTCGTGGAGAGGAGTGCGCTGAATGAGTCAGGGGACGATCACGGTCGGAATGGGTCCGGTGAGCCGGGACCAGGTGGTGGCGGTGGCGCGCTACCACGCGAGGGTGGAGCTTGCTCCCGATGCGCTGACCGCGCTGGCGGCGACCCGCAGGCGCATCGAGGCGCTGGCGGCGTCCGATCAGCCGGTGTACGGGGTGTCCACCGGTTTCGGCGCGCTGGCCACCCGGCACATTCCGGTGGAGCGCCGCGCCGACCTGCAGCGCAGCCTGATTCGCTCGCACGCCGCCGGCACCGGTGCGGAGGTCGAGCGCGAGGTGGTGCGCGCGATGATGCTGCTGCGGCTTTCCACGCTGGCCACCGGACGCACCGGCGTCCGTCCGATCGTTGCCCAGACGTACGCCGCGTTGCTCAACGCCGGCATCACCCCGGTTGTCCACGAGTACGGATCGCTGGGCTGCTCCGGTGACCTGGCCCCGTTGGCGCACTGCGCGCTGACGGTGATGGGGGAGGGTTCCGTCCGGGACGCCGCGGGCGAGCGCCGTCCGAGCGCCGACGCGATGGCGGAAGCCGGCATTGAGCCGGTCACCTTCGCCGAGAAGGAAGGACTGGCGCTGATCAACGGCACCGACGGCATGCTGGGTCAGCTCATCCTGGCCGCGCACGACCTGGCGCGGCTGCTGCTCACCGCCGACATCGCGGCCGCGATGAGCGTCGAGGCGCTGCTCGGCACCCCGCGGGTATTCGCCGCCGACCTGCAGGCGCTGCGTCCCCAGCCCGGCCAGGCGGCCGGAGCCCGGGTGATCACGGCGATGCTCGACGGATCGGGTATCACCGCTAGCCACGCCGACAATGCCGATCATGAGTATCCGATCGTCCAGGACGCCTACTCGCTGCGCTGCGCGCCTCAGGTGAGCGGCGCCGCCCGGGACACCTTGAACCACTGCTGTTGGGTCGCCGACAACGAACTCGCGTCCGCGATCGACAATCCGGTCGTCACGCTCGACGGACGGGTGGAGTCCAACGGCAACTTCCACGGCGCCCCGGTGGCCTACGCACTGGACTTCCTGGCGATCCCGGTCGCGGACGTCGCGTCGATGAGCGAGCGGCGCACCGACCGGTTGCTCGATGTGAAGCGCAGCCACGGGCTGCCGCCGTTCCTGGCCGGCGACCCCGGCGTCGATTCGGGCCACATGATCCTGCAGTACAGCCAGGCCGGCATCGTCTCGGAACTGAAACGGCTGGCCACGCCCGCCTCGGTGGACTCGATTCCGAGTTCGGCGATGCAGGAGGACCACGTGTCGATGGGCTGGGCCGGCGCCCGCAAGCTGCGCCGTGCCTTGGACGGCCTGACCCGGGTGCTCGCCGGCGAGTTGGTCAGCGCCGCCCGTGCGCTCGACCTGCGTGAGCACGCGCCCGCGCCGGCGACCGCCGCCGTCCGCGACCGAATCCGCACGGTGGTCGGCGGCCCCGGCCCCGACCGCTTCGTCGCCCCAGAACTGGAGGCCGTGGTCGACCTGGTGCGCGACGGCTCCCTGATCGAAGCCGCCGAGTCCGTCACCGGCCCCCTGGCCTGACGCGGTACGCGGGGACGGTTCTTTTCGGTCCGGATTCGGTACGCGGGGACGGTTCTTTTCGGTCCGGATTCGGTACGCGGGGACGGTTCTTTTCGGTCCGGATTCGGTACGCGGGGACGGTTCTTTTCGGTCCGCAGCGTCGCAACTGTGGACCGAAAAGAACCGTCCCTCCGTACCGTTCCGGCGTGTTGTCCACCCGCCTTGTGGACCGAAAAGAACCGTCCCTCCGTACCGGTTCGCTCCCGGGTTAACGCAGGCGGCGGGTGATCTCCTTGGCGCCCGCCACCAGGTGCCCGATCAGTTCGGACGGGTCGCGCAGCGCGATTCGCGAGCGCCAGGTGCAACTCAGCGCCGCCACCGGCTGGCCGTGCAGGTCGAAGATCGGTGCGCCGGCCGACCGGAGGCCGGCGGCGATCAACTCGACTTCCTCCGACCAGCCCTGCGCGCGTTCGAGGGCGAGCGCGGTCTCCAGATCGTCGACTGATCGCGGGCCGCGTCCGGTGCGCGAAACGAAGTCACCCGGACGCGAGTACAGCGCGCGCAGCTGAGCCGCCGGCAGGTGCGCGAGGATGGCGCGGCCGTTGGCGGTGAGATGTGCCGGCAGCAGGACGCCGACGGCGGTCACCAGCGGAGGCTCGAGTTCGCTCTGCCGCGGTGGATGCTCCTTCAGCAGGTACAGCGTGCTGACGCCGCGCAGGATGCCCAGATGCACCGTGATCCCGGCGGCCGCAGCCACCGAGCGCAGCACCGGACGGGACATTCGCTCCAACTGGTCGTGCAACGTGTAGGCCGAAGTCAGCCGGTAGGACGCCGCTCCCAGCGCATAACCGCGCGCTTCGGGCACATACACGGTGAATCCGCGCTCGGTCAGCACGGTGAGGATGTGGTACATCGACGAGCGGGGCAGCCCGAGGTCGCGGGCGATGGTGGACGCCGGCACGCTCCCGGTGCGCTCGGCGAGGTAACTGAGAATGTCGAGGGCGCGGCCCACCGCGGGCGAGGTGCTCGATTCGGTGGCCATGCACCCATCCTGCCGGTTCCCGCTCGGCCGGTCGTCGCCGTCCGGACGCCACCCGGATGGCTGGACCGGATGCCGCTAAGGTCGCCACCATGATTTCGACCCGCATCGCCACGAGCGCTGCCGCCGTCCTGGTTCCGCTGCTCGCCGGCTGCACCATCGGCGGCGGTAGCCCGACACCCACGGTGAGCCAGTCGTCCGTCGCGCCCGCCACGGCGCCGGCTTCGGTCGAGGCGTCCTCTGCCGCCCAGGCGGGAGTCGACCTGACCAACCTGCCTGCCCCGATCACGTCCGCCACGGTGGCGGCGAGAGTCGAGGGCGATCCGAACGCCAAGCTGACGGTCAACCTGCACTCGCTGCGCCGCACCGGCAAGGTGGTCACCGCCACGTTCTCGTTCCAGGTGACCTCGACAACGGACCAGCCGAGTTCTCTGTTCCGCTTCATGTCCGACCGAAGTTGGTGGCCCTATCTGGTCGATACCCAGAACTTCAAGCGTCATGATGTGGTCGTCGGGGGCGGGGCGCGCGCGAAGACCGATGATCTGTCCCGGTTCGCGCCCGGCCAGACGCTCTACGCCTACGCCATGTTCGCCGCACCGCCGGAGGATGTCACGGCGGTCGATGTTCAGATGATTGACGGTGCGCCGACCGCCACGAACGTGCCCATCACATGAGGTGGCGGTCGATCGCGGTGGTCGCGTCCGCCACGGCCGTCCTGCTGCTCACCGGGTTCGGCCCTCCCGACCCGGGCGGTTTCAGCGACTCCGACCTGGCCAAAAGCATCGCGCCGCTGACCCCGAACATCGGCGACCTCACCGCGAATGTCACCGACGTCGCGGACAAGACGCGAGTCGGCAGCGACGAGTTGGTCACGCTCAAGTCGGACGTCCTGTTCGCCTTCGGCAAGGCCACACTGAGCGACAAGGCACAGGCGAAGATTCGGACGCTCGTCGCCGATGTCCCCAAGAACGCCCGGTTGTCCGTGGCCGGCCACACCGATTCGATCGGCTCGGCGTCATCCAACCAGAAGCTGTCGGCGGCTCGGGCGGCGGCGGTCGCGGCCGCGATCAGAGCAGCTCGGCCCGACGTGAAGCTGGCCGTGGCGGGTTATGGCGAGTCGCGTCCGGTGGCACCGAACACCTCCGGCGATAAGGACAACCCCGAGGGACGGGCGAAGAATCGTCGGGTGGAGTTGCGCTACCGAGCCTGAGGCGGTCCGTTGATTCGTCACCCGAGGCGCTTTGGAGAGCCTCGCCCACGGATCTGCGGGTGGACCGAGGAGTTTGTCTCCGCGCGCCACGCGGCGGTTGTCCGTTGAGCGCGTCGGAACCGGTGTCCGACGCCTCGATCGACTGGACGAACGAGAACAACTCGTCGTCTCGGATATGAGACCGACGGCGGCGGTTTGCTGAATCGGGACGGGCATCGTCCGATCCTGGAGGGGAGAGGAGACCACCGATGACCACTTCCGGACCCCGTCCCGTGCGCGCCCCCCGAGGCCCCGAACTGCATACCCGCGGCTGGCAGCAGGAGGCCGCGTTGCGCATGCTGATGAACAACCTCGATCCCGAGAACGCCGAGCACCCCGACGACCTGGTGGTCTACGGCGGCACCGGACGCGCGGCCCGATCCTGGGAGGCTTTCGACGCCATCGTCCGAACCCTGGAGACGCTGGCCGACGACGAGACGCTGCTGGTGCAGTCCGGCAAACCGGTGGGTGTGTTCCGCACCCACGAATGGTCGCCACGGGTGCTGATCGCCAACTCGAACCTGGTCGGCGACTGGGCCAACTGGGAGCATTTCCGCGAACTCGAGGCCGCCGGCCTGATGATGTACGGCCAGATGACCGCCGGATCCTGGATCTACATCGGCAGCCAGGGCATCCTGCAGGGCACCTACGAAACCTTCGGCGCGGTCGGCCGCAAGCGCTTCGGCGGCACCCTCGCCGGCACCATCACGCTGACCGCCGGGCTCGGGGGGATGGGTGGCGCGCAGCCGCTCGCGGTCACCATGAACGACGGCGTCGCCATCTGCATCGACTGCGACGAGAGCCGCATCGACCGCCGGATCGAGCACCGCTACCTGGACGTCAAGGCGTCCGACCTGGACGACGCGATCGCCCAGGCCAACCAGGCCAAGGCCGAGCGGCGTCCGCTGTCGATCGGACTGTTGGGCAATGCCGCCGACCTGCTTCCCGAACTGCTTCGCCGGCATACCGCCGGCGATATCACCATCGACGTGGTCACCGACCAGACCTCGGCGCACGACCCGCTGGCCTACCTGCCGCTGGGGTATGAGTTCGCCGAGATGAAGGCTCGTGCGGCCGCCGACCCGGAACAGTTCACCCGCGATGCACAAGCGGCGATGGCCGCTCACGTCGCCGCCATGGTCGGATTCCAGGATGCGGGTGCCGAGGTCTTCGACTACGGCAACTCGATCCGCGACGAGGCCCGCAAGGGGGGCTTCGACCGGGCCTTCGCGTTCCCGGGTTTCGTGCCGGCCTACATCCGTCCGCTGTTCGAGGAGGGCCTCGGCCCGTTCCGCTGGGCGGCGCTGTCCGGTGATCCCGAGGACATTCGCTCCACCGACGCCGCGATCCTGGAGCTGTTCCCCGACAACGAGCACCTGAAGCGCTGGATCACCATGGCGCAGGAGAAGGTGTCCTTCCAGGGCCTGCCGGCCCGGATCTGCTGGCTCGGCTACGGCGAACGGCATCGCGCCGGCCTGAAGTTCAACGAGATGGTCGCCGCCGGCGAGATCGGCCCGATCGCGATCGGACGCGACCACCTGGACTCGGGTTCGGTCGCATCGCCCTACCGCGAGACCGAGGCCATGCTCGACGGCACGGACGCGGTGGCCGACTGGCCGCTGCTGAATGCCCTGGTCAACACCGCGTCCGGGGCTTCGTGGGTGAGCATTCACCACGGCGGCGGGGTCGGCATGGGCCGCTCCATTCATGCCGGACAGGTCTGTGTCGCGGACGGCACCGAACTGGCCGCTCAGAAGCTGGAGCGGGTGCTGACCAACGACCCGGGCATGGGTGTCATCCGGCACGTGGATGCGGGCTATTCGCACGCCGCGGGCGTGGCCCGCGAGCGCGGCGTCCGGATCCCGATGGCGGAGGGCTGATCCGGTGAGCCTGCTGATCGACAACATCGGCTCACTGGTCACCAACGATCAGGCGTGGGGCGGTCTGCTGGGGGTCATCCCCGACGCCGCAGTGGTGGTCGAGGAACAGCTGTCGGGATCGGGCACGGCACTCGGTGCCCGATCCCGATCCTTATCGCACGGTGTCGGTCGGATCGCCTGGGTCGGCCCACGCGCCGAGGCCCCGGACGCCGACGAGCGGGTCGACGCGGAGGGTCGGGCGGTGCTGCCCGGCTTCGTGGAGAGCCACAGCCATCTGGTGTTCGCCGGCGAGCGGGCCGAGGAGTTCGCCGCCCGGATGGCGGGGGAGCGGTACGCCGCCGGTGGGATTCGCAGCACCCTCGCCGCGACTCGGGCGGCCTCGGACGCCGACCTGTCCGCCAACGTGTCCCGGCTGCTCAACGAGTACGCAAAGCAGGGCACGACCACCGTCGAGATCAAGTCCGGGTATGGCCAGAGCGTTGTCGACGAACGCCGCAGTCTGGACGTCGCCCGTAGCCAGAGCCCTTTCACGACGCTGCTGGCCGCCCACGTGACGCCCCCCGAGTTCGCGGGTCGACCGGACGACTACGTGGCGATGGTGATCGACGAGATGATTCCGGCGTGCGCGCCGCTGGCGTCCTGGATCGACGTGTTCTGCGAGCAGGGCGCCTTCGACGAGGACCAGTCCCGCGCCGTGCTGACCGCCGGGCAGCGGGCCGGTCTCGGCGTCCGGGTGCACGGCAACCAGCTGCACCAGGGTCCGGGCATCAAGCTGGCCGTCGAACTGGGCGCGGCGTCCGTCGACCACGTCTGCCACACCGACGACGCCGACATCGAGGCGCTGGCGGCGTCCGACACGGTGGCGACGCTGCTGCCGGCCGCCGACTTCTCCACCCGCAACAAGTACCCGGACGCCCGTCGCCTCTGGGACGCCGGGGTCACCGTCGCGCTGGGTGCCGACTGCAACCCGGGAACGTCGTACACGACGTCCATGCCGTTCGTGATCACGCTGGCGGTACGTGACCTGCACCTGACCCCCGACGAGGCGGTCTGGGCGGCAACCGCCGGCGGGGCACGGGCCCTGCAACGCGATGAGGTCGGCATCCTCAAGCCCGCTGCCGCCGCCGATCTGATCGTCCTGGACGCGCCCAGCCATCTGCACCTGGCCTACCGGCCCGGCGTCCCGCTCGTTCGCCGGGTGATGAAGGCCGGCGTCTGGCACTGAGTCCTCAAGTCCGGTACGCGGGGGACGGTTCTTTTCGGTCCACTCGGACAACGAATGGACCGAAAAGAACCGTCCCCGCGTACCGGTGTGCGGGTCAGCGCTTCTCGCAGGCGATGCCGTCCTTGTCGCGGTCGAGGCCGCGGTTGTAGCTCATCGCCTCGTTGTAGATCTTGGTGGACTTCTTGAAGTTCGTGACCGGCGTCCCACTGGTCTTGTCCCTGGCACCGGACTTGCCGACGCCGTGGGCGTACTTCTTGTTCAGCGAGGTGCAGTTCTTGTAGAGCTTCTTCTTAGCCGAGGTCTTGGCCAGTGGCAGCGCCACCCCGCTGACCTGAGGAACGGCCTCGGCGACGGCCGGACTCACTCCGCCCAGCGGCAGGGCCACCAACGCGCAGCCGATAATGACAGAAGTGGCCCCGATGATTTTACGCATGATTTCCCATTCCCCCCGGAATCCCGATAGCGGCGGCTTTGCCGATGCCCACAAAGAATATTGAGGACGCAGTAATCCGGCCAATCGAGAATGTCACCCATGCGAGTGACCGTCGCCGCTCAACGCGTCGGGGACACCGAAGGTCGGGCTGCGCCGCCCGTCCGGGTACCGGTGGACGGCTGTCCGCCGGGCTGAGCGGGCGCGCTGACCGAGGGAGAGGCGGGGGTGGTGGTCCGGCGTCCGTTGCTGTTCGTTGGCAACGCGGCGGTGTTGTCCGCCAAGACGACCAGTTCCCCGGCGCTGAGACCCTTGGTGACTTCGACCCAGCCGGCACCCACGGCGCCGGTGTTCACCTCGACGCCGCGCGCGTTCTCGGCCCCCGCACTATCCACGACCTCGACAGTCGCGGTCCCAGACCCGGTCGGGGTGATCGCTGACGCCGGTACCCGCAGCACGCTCGTAGCGGTCCGCACCGGAATGCTGACCGATGCGCGCGCACCCGTGGCCAGCAGCTGATTCGGATCGGCAACCGTCACCGTGGTGGAGTAGGTGGGCGTGTCACCGGCGGTCCCGCTGGTCTCAGTGGTGCTGATGGCGGTGACCGTGCCGTGCAGCGCCGTGGTGGAGCCCGCGGCGGCGACACTCACCTGCCGCCCTGTCGCGATCAGCGCGCGGGTCTTCAGCGGCAGTTCGATCTGCACCTGGGCGTTTCCGCTGCCCACGATGGTGATCGACCCGCTGCCGGCCGAGCCGCCGGGTGTGAGGTCGACGCTGCCGATCGTGCCCGAGATCGGTGCGACCAGTTCGGCGTGGTCCAGGTCGTCCTGTGCGGCCTGCAGATCCTGTTCGGCCTGTAGCAGCTCCGCCTTCGCCGACGCCACTTGCGCTGCGCTGACCTTGGGGGCGCTCGCGTCGCCCGAACCGGACGCGGATCCGCCGTTCGCACCGGATCCGTTCGACGAACCGGGGCGTGGGGTGGTGAGTTGCCGTACGGTCTGCTGCAGTGCGGCGGTGGCCAGCTGCACCTCGGCGCGCGCCGTCCCGCAGGCCTTGAGCTCGGCGGTCGTCGGGTCGTTGCGTTCGATCACGTCCGCTTGGTTCCTCACCTGCCCGGACGGCCTGCTCGGCGTCGCGGACGGGGACTTGCTGGGTGACGCGGACGTCGTCGGGCTGGGCTCGGTGGTCGGGCTGATGGACGCGGTGGGCGCTGCGCTCGGGCTGGTCGACGCGCTCGGCTCCTTCGACCGGGACGTCGACGGGGTGGGCCGGGCGGACGGCGTCCGGCTGGGCGACGGAGTCACGGACGGGGACGGCGTGGCACCGAACACCGGCGCGCACACCTTCGATTCGCCGGCGACGGCGGTGGTCAGCCGCTGGGTGGCCTTGAGCAGTACGGCCGGGTCGATGGTGACTCCGGTAGACGCCTTCGCCAACCCCGATCCGGACGTCCCTGAGCTGTTCGCTCTGCTCGCAGCCTGCGCGGTCGAGCCGGTGCGGCTCGCCGACGTAGCGCTGGACGGGTGCTGCGCCGAATAGAGGGACGCCTTGGCCTCCGCCACCGACGTCTCGGCCTGCAGCACCGCGAGCTGCAACGGTCCCTTCTTCAACACGGCCAGAACCTCGCCGGCGTCCACCGAGCTGCCGACGGAGACTTCCACGCTGCTCACCGTGCCGTCGACGGCAAAGGATGCCGTCGAGGTACTCGTCCTGGTCACGGTGCCCGAGGTGGTGTATGTCTGGGTCACGTCCCCGGTGCCGACGGTGGCGGTCACGTACCGGGCGCGTCCGGACGGCGACGCGAACGCCACCCCGATGCCCACGGCCGCCACCACAGCGAGGACGCAGCCGGCGATGATCACCGCGCGGAGCCGCTTGTTGCGGATCATCATTCACTCCTCAGTGCGTCGATCGGCGCCAGCTTGGCGGCGCGGGTGGCGGGGTAGACGCCGGCGACCAGGCCGATGCCGAGCGAGACGGCCAGGGCGATCAGGGTGGCCGGTACCGACACCGCGACGCTGATGCCCAGCACGGGAGTCAGCGCCAGGGCGCCGAGAATGCCGACCGCGACACCGAGCAGGCCGCCGAGCACGCCGAGGATGCCGGCCTCGACCAGGAACTGTTGCCGGATCACCGCCGGCGTCGCGCCGAGCGCTTTGCGCAGCCCGATTTCGCGGACGCGTTCGCTCACCGACACGAGCATGATGTTCATCACCCCGATGCCCCCGACCAGGAGTGAGATGCCGGCGATGCCGCCCAGCAGCAGCGTCAACACGCCGGTGATCGAGGTGGCGGTCTGGACCAGCGACGCCTGCGTGCTGACCGAGAAGTCGGCGTTGTCGGACGTGGTTTGGTGCGCGGCGAGCAGCGCCCTATGCACCTGCTGGTAGGCGGCGGACAGACTGTCGGAGTCCTTGCCCGACAGGTAGATCGCGGACACGCTGTTGGCGCTGCCGGAGTTCGACAGCCGCGCCGCGAAGGTGGTCAGCGGCACCACCACGGTGTCGTCCTCGTTGCTGGCCAGCGACGACCCGGCCGAGGTCAGCACCCCGATGACGGTGAACGACTGGCCGTTCACGCTCATCGTTTGGCCGACCGGTGAGCCGTTCGGGAACAACTCCTCAGCGGTGGTCGAGCCGATCACCGCGACGGGTTGCGCCTGGTCCAGTTCGTCGGTGGAGAAGAAGCGTCCGGCGTCCACCTCGCGGGCGCGCACCGTCTGCCAGGCCGGCACCGTCCCGGTGACCGTCGAGGTCCAGGTGGTGGACGCCGACTGCAGCGACCCGGACGTCGTCGACACCGGTGCGACGGCGGCGATGTCGGGTGCCACCGCCGGGTCGGCGAGCATTGCGGCGTCGGCGGTGGTCAAGGTGGAGACCGAACCGCCTCCGCCGCGGAAGCCGCCGGTCGAGGTCGACTGGCCCGGCGTGACGATGATCAGGTTCGAGCCGAGCGCGCTGATCTGCGAGGTGATCTGCTGCTGCGCCCCTTGTCCGAGGCCTACGGTCAGCATCACCGCGGCGATCCCGATCAGGATGCCGAGCATGGTGAGCAACGACCGCATCCGGCGCGCGTTGAGGGCGGCGACCGCCGTCCGGACGGTCTCGGTCCACTCAATCACCGGCCGTCCTCCTCGCTGGAATCCGTCGCGGTGAGCGGCTCGATCAGCGTGCTGTCCGACCCTTGAAAGGGGAGTGGCGCGGTGGTTGCGTTGGCCAGCGCGTCGGCCGAGTTCAATAGGCCGTCTCGGATGAACACCCGCTGCCGGGCGTGCTGGGCGACGTCCAGCTCGTGGGTGATCATCACGATCGTCCGTCCGCCCATGTTGAGTTCGGCGAACAGTTGCAGGATCTCCTCGGTCGAGTGCGAGTCCAGGTTGCCGGTGGGCTCGTCGGCGAGCAGCAGCGCCGGGTCGGTGACCAACGCGCGCGCGACGGACACCCGCTGCTGCTGGCCGCCGGAAAGTTCGCCCGGCCGGTGATGGACGCGGTCGCCCAAGCCGACCCGCTCCAGTGCCACCATCGCCCGTTCGCGACGCTGGGCTGGCGCGACGCCGGCGTAGATCAGCGGCAGTTCCACGTTGCGCAGCGCGGTCAGGCTGGGCAGCAGGTTGAACTGCTGGAAGACGAAACCGATGGTTCGGTTCCGCACCTGCGCCAGCTTCTTCTCGGTCATCGACCCGACGTCGTTGCCGTCGAGTTCGTAGCTGCCCGAGCTGGGCACGTCCAAGCAGCCGATGATGTGCATCAGGGTGGATTTGCCCGAGCCGGACGGCCCCATGATCGCCAGGTAATCGCCCTCGTCAACGGCCAGATCGATGCCGCGCAGCGCCTCAACCTGGACGGCACCGGTCGAATACGTCTTGCGCACATCGACCATGCGCAGCATCGGGGTCATCGCCCCTGCCTTCCGTTGCCGCCCCCGGTTCCGCCGCCCGGGGGTTGGCCGCCGAAGCCTCCACCGCCGAGCCCGCCCCCGCCGAAGCCACCGCCCTGGCCACCTTGACTCTGGGCTCCGGCGCTGCTCGTGGCGCCGGGCCGGACGAAACTGATCTGCACGCTGTCGCCGGCGCTCAGGCCCTTGGTGATCTCGGTTGCTGTGCCGAACACCCGGCCGGTGGTGACCTCGACCGTGGAGGTGGCGCTGCCGTCCACCTTGGTGACGACGGTGGTGCCGTTCTCGGTGCGGATCGCCCCGGTCGGCACGGTCAGCACGTCCGGGTAGCTGCCGATGGTGATCAGGCCGGTCGCGGTGGTGCCCGAGAAGAGGTCCCTGTGCGTGCCGGCGAGGTTCACCACGACCGGGAAGGTGGCAGCGCCGTCGCTGGACGAGGTGGCCACGATGCCGACCGAGGCGACCCTGCCCTTGATGGCGTCCGTGCCGCCGGTGGGGGTGACAATCGCCGCCTGGCCGGGCTTCAGGCTACCCAGGTCGGCGCTGCCGACGGTGCCTTCGAGCTTCCAGGTGGCAGTGGAGATCACGCTGAACTGGGCCGTGCTGGATGACGTCGAGGTGTTGCTGCTCGTCCCTGATTGGCTCGACGACCGGCCGGACGTGCTGCCGCCGGAGGTTCCGCCGCCGGAGGTTCCGCCGCCCGAGACGCTATCGCCCTGCTCGGCGGACACCGAGGCCACGGTGCCGGCGATCGGGGAGCGTAGGACGGCGGCGGCCAGGTTCTGCTTCGCGCTGGTCAGTGCGGCCCTGGCTGAGGCCACTTGCGCGTTCGCCGAGGTGATCGCCGCCGAACTGCCGTCGTTGTCGACGACCTCGGAGTAGTTGGCACGCGCGGTGGTCAGGTTCGCCTCGGCGAGGTCGGCCTGGTTGACCAGGTCGGTGTCGTCGATCCGCGCCAGCTTCTGGTTCTTCCTGACCTTGTCGCCGGCCTTCACATAGATGTGGGTGACGGTGCCCGAGACGGCGAAGTTGACGTCGGACTGCTTGCGGGGGGCGAGTGTGCCGTCCACGCTGACCGTCTGGGTCTGGGTGCCGACAGTGGCCTGGACGGTGCGGGTGAACGCCTGCGGCTGGCTGCCCCGGGCCGGACGCAGCAGCAGGAAGGTGCCGACGCCGCCGGAGATCAGCACCACCGCGGCGACGGACAGCCACAGCCATCTCCGTCCGGACATGCGGAGACGGCGCTTCCGAGTGGGCGCCGTCGGTGATTCAGTCGACATCTGCGTGGGTCTCCTCAGCGATCGCTGAGCCGAAGCTAGGAGCCCAACCTGTGCGAGTGCTGTGCGGTCGCGTGCCGGACGCTGTGGCCGCAGGCCATCACCCCGTCCGGGCGGCTTCTTTCGGTCGCTGGGGACGGTTCTGTTGGTCACCGGGGACGGTTCTTTCGGTTACTGGGGACGGTTCTCTCGGTCGCTGGGGACGGTTCCGTTGGTCACCGGGGACGGTTCTGTCGGTCACGGACGCGTCGAGAGTTGGCCGGAACAGTTGTCCCCACGACCGGAAAGAACCGTGCACGAGTAGCGATCGGTAGGCTGCGGGCATGCAGCGACCAGATCCCGTCCGTGCCGTGGTGTTCGACTTCGACGGGTTGTTGGCCGACACCGAGAAGCCCTGGGGGGTGGCCGAGGCAGCAATGTTCACCACCCGCGGGCTGGTCTACGGCGATGCCGAGAGGCACCTTTTCCTGGGCGCGGCCTGCGAAGACGCCGCCGCGATCATGGCCGAGCGTTTCGGTGAGCCCTACCCGGACGTCCTGGCAGAGTTCGTGGGGCGCGCTCGGGATGAGCTGACCGCCGGTTCTGAGCCGATGCCGGGAGCCGTCGATCTGCTGAGCCACCTGCGGTTGCCGTACGCGATCGCGAGCAATACGCCGCGTGACCTGCTCGACCTGTCGATCGTCTCGTCCGGGCTGGCCGAACTGGTGCCGTTGTCCGTCTCGGCGAGCGAGGTTTCCGCACCCAAGCCGGCGCCCGACGTCTACCTGCGAGCCTGCGAACTGCTCGGCGTCCTGCCGTCCGAGGCCGTTGCGTTCGAGGATTCCCGGACGGGTGCTGCCGCAGCTCGCGCCGCCGGTCTGTGGGTCGTGATGGTGCCGTCAGGCCCGCATGAGGCCGAGGATGCCCATCTGGTCCTGGACGCCCTGAACCACCCGGGTCTCGCGGACGTGCTGCCAGCTTGACCCGTACCGTCGCACGGGGGCTCACCCGAGATTTCGACGGCCGAGTCCCCGGTGTCCGAGGGAACCGTCCCCGGTGTCCAAGGGAACCGACCTTGGTGACCGGGAGAACCGTCCCCGGTGTCCGAGGGAACCGTCCGCGGTGACCGGGAGAACCGTCCCCGGTGACCGGGAGAACCGTCCCCGGTGTCCGAGGGAACCGTCCCCGGTGACCGGGAGAACCGTCCCCGGTGACCGAAAGAACCGTCCCCGGGGTGCGGCGGGCTCGGACGGCTGGCGCACACCTGGCGGGCCCGGCATATACTGACCCGCGATCGTGCTCCGGGGTCGGTGTAAGTCCGAACCGGCGGTGACAGTCCGCGACCCGCTGCTTGCAGCGGTTGATCCGGTGGAATTCCGGGACC